>Ga0209023_10000073_pt1 | contig 171746 bp, 148 predicted proteins | sample LakOneMetagenome_FD_187468 | JGI IMG/M metagenome (GOLD analysis project Ga0209023, IMG submission 187468) | Freshwater and sediment microbial communities from Lake Erie, Canada (SPAdes) (version 2) | ecosystem: Environmental > Aquatic > Freshwater > Lentic | place: Lake Erie, Canada...
TCGAACTCATCCAGAATTGCTTGACGACCATAGCGAGTTGGAACCACCTGATCCCATCCCGAACTCAGAAGTGAAACGACTTAGCGCCGATGGTAGTGTGGGGTTTCCCCATGTGAGAGTAGGTCATCGTCAAGCTCTTAAATCTAAAACGCCCTTCATAGCCTGAAGGGCGTTTTTTTTTGCCGGGAGGTTGGCTGCCGATATTTTTACTTGAAAATATACTGCTGATTTGACCTTCTTTCGGATTTTTCTCTTTATCTCACTTATAATAATCTCCTTGCTTTCAATTTCAGTAGCTACTCACTTTTACGGTTATAGTACTTAATCCAACTTATGAATGAATTGCAGCGACAACTATATTTATCTGCCTTAGGGGTAGACACATATATGCCACGATGGCAGTTAGCTTTTGCTCCTGCATCTGTGGCGTGCTCGTTGCCCGCATTTTCTGAGTCATCTATTCTCAATACTGAAAAAACTTCTAGTGTTCAAATCATATCTTCACTGATATCTCCGCAGTTAGATCAGCAACAATCTGAAAATAAGATTGTTTCTATAAATAGTTTAATTGGCGATATTTTCGATACAAAAAAAATCATAAAAACAGATGCTCAAATAAAGCAATCTGTCTCGTCGCTTACAGAAGTAGCTGCTGTATCAACTATCGAAGCATTTAGCTTAAGTATTTGGCGGCCAATTGATGACTTGATGATTGTTGATTCTCGTAATACTAAATTAGCATTACCAACGGATGCATTGCTCAAAAATCTATTTCGCAACATGTTTTCGCAAGTTTCAGCTCTTTTCAAAGAAGAGGTTTTGCGTTGCCCGATGATTGAAAATAGTTTCGCAAAACGCACAGCTGATGATGCTCGTGCTGAATTGCAGACATGGTTATCAGTGCAGTGTGAAATTAGACCCATTAAATATTTATGGCTAATGGGTGAAAATGCTACCAATTATCTTGTGGCAGATATTGCGGCTAAAAATAAGAATTTGTGGCAGTCCAGCCTAGTTGCTGATTCAAATATCCCAGCGTTGATTTTACCGAGTTTAAATGAGTTACTGATAAATCCACTGCTAAAAAAACCTCTTTTTTCTGCAATACGCCGATACCATTCTTAATACCATGAATGAATTTCCATTTCCTACTAATATCACTAGTGTCACAGGCTTGGAATTATCATTACGTTTGTTAACGGCTGATGATGTCTCAAATGTGATGACACTTGAAAATAGTGCGCATAGTCATCCATGGCGGCGCTCCAGTTTTGAAGATTGTGTCTCAGGGAGACAAAAATGTTGGTTGGCAGAGTACAAAAATCAATTAGTTGGATATGTGGTTGTGACTCATGGCGGCGGCGATGCCGAATTGTTGAATATTTCTGTGTCGCCAAAATTTCAACGTAAGGGAATTGGTTCTTGTTTGTTGCAGCATGCTATTGAAACTGTTCGCGGTCATGCGGATATGTTGTTTTTAGAGGTGCGTGTTTCTAATAAAAAGGCTATTGAACTTTATTCAAAAGAAGGTTTTTTTGAGTTAGGGCACCGCAAAGATTATTATCCCAGCGTGAATGGCCATGAAGATGCATTGTTAATGGCAGCGCAGCTTTAAATTAATAAGTTAATTATTAACCGGTTTCTTTTGTAGTTTTCTTTGTAGTGTTCTTCTGTGCATTCCTAGAGTGCGGGCAGTTAATGAAATATTGCCATTATTATCCTGCAGTGTTTTTTGTATGTGTTCCCATTCAAGGCGTTCAAGCGAAGGCCGAGCTTCCGGAATAATATTTGAGTTGCTTGTATCGATTTTTGAGAATGCTTGCAATATCTCATCAACTTCAACGGGTTTACAAAAATAATTTAACGCTCCATATTTAATAGCTTCTACCGCTGTGGATATACTGGAGTAGCCTGTCAGCATAATAATATCCATTTCTTGATTGATTAATTTCAATTCCTTAATAAGATTTAGTCCTGAATCTTGCGCAATTTTTAAATCCACAATCGCTTTTGAATAAATATTATTTTTTGCAGCAGCGATGCCCCTTGATGCCGACTGAAAAGCATCCACAGTATAGCCGCGCCTCGTTAAAGCTCTTTGCATTACTTGGCAAAAAGTTTCGTCATCATCAACTAATAAAATGGTGTTTGTTGTCATGATTGTTGCGGGCTTATTATTTCTGTTTTCAATGGTAGTGTAAGCTCGGTAATGGTTCCCTGTGGTATGTTGGCACTTTGAACAACATTGCCGCCATATCGTTTTATGGTGGCATGAGTAAGCAGCATACCTAAACCTAAACCTTGTGTTTTTGTGGTATTAAACTCTTTACCTAAAGTAGAACGCAAATGTTTTTCAATTCCGTTGCCGCGGTCAATTATTTTCCATGTGAGCAAAGTGTCTGACCAATAGATATTTACATTAACATATTCAGGGCTGGCATCTGCTGCATTATTGAGTAGATTAATAATTGCATAGTCGATACAAGGATCTATTTTGACAAGTGGATTTTTATTGGTAGTTGCTATGTCAACATAAAAATTTATGGATGGCCGCAATAATTGCCAGCGATCAGTGATTGATGTGCAAAAAGTATTAACGGTTTGTTCTTTAATCTGCCCTTGTGTTGCATCAGATGCATTTTCTACAAGTTGTTTTAGCGTCGAAGAGCAGTAATTAACTTGCTGCGATAATAAATTTATATCATTTAACAGTTGTGTATTGTTTTTATAGTCATTGCGAAGTTCGGAAAGCAATACAGTCATTGTTGATAGTGGCGTATTTATTTCATGTGCTGCGCTTGCAGCAAGTGTTGCGACTGCGATTAATTGTTCATTACGCAATTCATCTTCACGTAATTGATTAAGCGCTTCATTATTTTCACGCAATGTTTTAGCCATTTTCACCACAAAATAAGTAATAAGAACGGCGCTGATAAAAAAATTGATCCACATTCCCATTATGTGCCAATTTAAATTAGAGTGGTTGTGCTGATGATCGATAGTAAATATTGGAAGTGGAATATAAAAAAACAATAATGATGAATAAGTAGCAATGCATAGACTGGTAATGAACCACGTGTATCGCCATGGAAGTGTTGCAGCAGAGATACATATGGGTACTAAAAGATAAGATATAAAAGGATTGCTTGCGCCGCCACTAAAAAATAATAATGTATTTAGAAAGCACACATCAATGATTAAATGAATGAAAAATTCCCATTCGGTTACGACTAAATTATTACGTAAGCGAAAAAAAGTTAAGCAATGTAAGACGCCAAAAGAAATCAATATGATAATAATGTCGCGATAAGGCACCTGCACATCTTTGAATAGCAAGCTGAACGATAAGCTTATCCATAGGCAACTCAATAACAATGTGCGAATAATGGTGAGCTGTCGCAGATGTTGTGTAGGTGCAGCAAGTGTTAATGTGCTAGTTGAGGCCATAAGTGTGTGACATTAGTGAATGGATCTTGTTAAGCAATAATTACGTTTTAAATAATGGGTATATTATGAATACTGCATTATATAGAGAAGCTAGTCTTTACTGTGGAATCACGCTACTTGAAAAACAAGTTTCCTCCCCAATCATGTTGGGTTCAGCGCTCAAATTCAATCATTAGGAGATTTTATGCTTTTCGCCATTACAGTTACCCAGTACAGCAAAATGTTAGAAAATTTAGCGACTTATTTAGGTAAGGCTGCACAATACGCAGAGCTAAAAAAGTTTGATGTTGATGTGTTGTTAAACTCACGTTTAGCACCTGATCAATTTAACCTTATTCGCCAAGTACAAATTGCATGTGATACCGCAAAATTTGGTGCTGCTAGACTCTGCGGTAAAGAGGCACCAAGCCATCCTGACACTGAAAAAACTTTGCCTGAGCTCCTTGCCCGTATAAAAACAGTCCAAACTTACTTGGCTAGTTTTACCGAAGCGGATTTTTCAGGAGCTGAAAGCCGCCATGTTTCTCAGCCTCGTTGGGAAGGTAAGTACTTGACTGGCTTGGAGTTTGCTATTCAACATTCAATTCCAAACCTGTATTTCCACATCACTACGGCGTATTCGATTTTACGTAATAGTGGCGTTGATGTAGGCAAAAAAGACTTTTTGGGAGCTATGCCTTATAAACAGTAATAAAAAGAATAATTATCCATACTTGGCGTTGTAATCATCATTATGGCGTGCTAATCTTTATTTTAATGAGTTTTGGACTGTGGCTTTTGAAGGATACTCGCTTAACTCATAAGATTTGCATGTTTCTAATAAAGATCCTAGGGATTGTTATTAGGTAATTTTAGCCATTGATTGCATGGATTTATTATGAATATATCTTTTTTAAAATCTAAGTTGATTGCTCTTTCTGCTGGTTTAATTCTAGCGAGTTCTGCCAACGCTAATTTAATTGTGAATGGTGGGTTTGAAGATAATCCAGTTGCCAATGGTAGCTGGAGCTTTTTTTCGGCTTCAGTGGTAAATGGTTGGGAGGGAAGCAATATTGAGATTTGGCACAACCTTTCTGGCGTCACTGCCGCCGAAGGTCAGCAGCATGCTGAGTTAAATGCGCACCCGTATACTGGAAACGTATTTTCGATTTTCCAGGATTTTACGACGGTAGTTGGCCAAACCTATGACGTGTCTTTCTTTTATCGTGCTCGCGAGTCTGCTAATGAGGCATTTTCATTTAGTGTAGGCACTTTAAATTCAATGATAACTGATCATGTGGTTGGTGCATGGTCAACATTCAAAGACAGTTTTATTGCTGATTCAACGACAACGCGTTTGAGTTTTACCACTCTTGATGCGAGTACAGTTGGCAATTTGCTTGATGGTGTTTCTGTAGAGGCGCATGTTCCTGAATCTAGTTCATTGGCATTGCTTGTAATTGGCTTGTTCAGTTTAGGTTTTGCAAGAAGAAAAGTGAAAGCTTAAATTACATAAGTTTATAAATAAAAAAACCCGCTTTTGCGGGTTTTTTTATGCTTTTATTTTGTATCTGTTAAATAATCTTCTTTATAAAAGTAATTGATTATTGCGTTTTGTGGTTTTTTAGCATCATCTTGTATGTTGACCAAGCCATCAAATTGCACAAGCCTTTGGTTCTGGTCGTAGCTAATTTTTATGCCGCTAATTAGCAGGCGAAAAAAGGAGTTATCTATATCAACTGAAAAACAATATTTAATGGACAATATATTTTTTGGATGACTACATTTCGTTGTTGGTATTAATGTGACACGCAAGGGTAGTGACTTTTGGTTGGCGATAGCGGCGAAGTTTAGAGGTAACATTTCCCCTGCAATTAATTCATCCCAATGTGATTTTACAAAATTATTAAAGCCAGCATCGACAACGTCAATTTTTTCTAATGAAAAGTTAGATGTTTCCGATTGTTTGTCGCGGTTTTCTTTGTATGTTAGTTGTAGATTTTTATGCTCGATATTAGCTTCTCTGAGTTCACCTGTCCGTTGATCAATTTGTTTTATGGTAGGTATATATGGACTAATGGAATAGTCTAATTCTTTGGTTGCAAATATTTTCTCATCGCGAACGTAATTAACGTTAAATTGGTGTTCAGCTATTTCACTAAAATATTCGCAGTATAAAAACTCTTGTTTTGAATTCTTCGCTACCCCGACAATAATGGCATTGGGTTGTGGTGGGCAGTGTTCCGTAACTGTTGCAGGCCACAATGCGATTGCCAGTGCGAGGCTGCTATACATAATCTATATCCTTAAAATAATGGCGTTTTATGACGATGATGGATGCCATGACAAATACCCATGTTAATCCAATGATGCTAAGATTTAAAATCAATGGTTGAGCAATATCTACCTGTGTATTTAATTTTGCTCCTGCATAGTAACTGCAAGGAGACATAACAATAATCAATGCATAGGCTAATAAAGGTTTGTTGAGTATAAATAGCAGGCTGGTTCGCATTGATATTGAAAATAACGCCCATAAACAAAGCAACCAAATGGGTGGAAAGATAAACTGATTGAGGGAAAGTTCTAGTGTGCTGGAGCTTGTTAGGTCTGTTTTATAGAGAATCCCACTGTTGAAAAATGCTGATTCGCATATGAATCCTAGGACAATAAACAGTGCCAACCAAAATATTTCTCTAATTAATGAGAATTTTTTATTTTTACAATAAAGAAATAATAAATGGATGGCTATGTATGTGGCTGTGAAAATTAAACTCATTACATTGCTAGTTAAAACACAAATAAGCCAGCCTGCCTGAAAAATAATTGCATTAAAGATTTTATAGGCGTTGTTCATGGTTTGTTAAGCGTGATTCGTGCGGCGGGCTTTGCCAATAAAAATTGCGCCGTACTAATGGCTCTTTCTCTGAATCCACCTTCGCAGTAGCATAGATAAAAATCCCACATGCGAATAAAGGTTTCATCAAAACCTTGTTTTTTGACGTGCTCAATGTTGTTAAAGAAATAATGTCGCCAGTGAGCAAGTGTTTTGGCATAGTCAAATGTAATATCTTCTAATCCAATAATTTGCATGTCTGTATCTGCATTAACGTGATCAGCAATAACGGTATTAGAGGGTAGGCAGCCGCCAGGAAAAATATATTGTTGGATAAAGTCTGTATTTTTACGTGCGTAATCAAAACGTTGATCTTGAATCGTAATAGCTTGAATTAACATCAGTCCATTTTTTTTCAGAAGGCGAGAGCATTGTTTAAAATAATTGCTATAAAATTCATGCCCGACAGCTTCAATCATTTCGATGGATACTAGTTTGTCAAATTGCCCTTCAATTAAACGATAGTCTTGCAGTAGGATTGTGACTTTATGCTCAAGCCCTTCGCGTTTTACCCATTCGATTGCGTAATTAAATTGTTCTTGGGAAATTGTTACGCTTGTTACGCGACAGCCAGTATTTTTGGCTGCAAAAATTGCCATCCCACCCCATCCTGTGCCTATTTCCAACAAATGATCTTTTTCTGTTAATTGTAAACGTTGGCAAATGTGTGACATTTTGTTGATGGAGGCTTCTTCTAAGGTAGCGTTTTCGTGTGGATAAATCGCCGCAGAGTAGAGCATGGTTTTATCTAAAAATAATGAGAAAAAATCGTTGCCTAGGTCGTAATGCGCAGCAATATTTTCACGTGCTTTGTTAATGGTGTTGGGGCGAAGTTTGTGTGCTATGCGAGAAATAAAATTAAATACGCTACTCCATTTGGAGTCTAATTGTTGTAGTACATCCATATTTACTGCCATCAGGCGAATAACTTGAACGAGATCAGGTGATCCCCAAGCCTTCAACATATAAGCTTCGCCAGCACCGATGCTGCCACCGAATAGTACTTGGCGATAAAAAGAGGCATGGTGAACTGATATGTGTGCAATAAGTTCTGTTTTTTCTTTCTTTTCGCCAAAGCTGAATATTTCACCGTTATCTTCAATGGTGATATGCCCTGATGCAATATTGCGTAAAATCTTTAATAAAGCATTGCGAGCAAAATTATCAATCCAATGTTGCTCTAGCTGAAAGGATGATTTTTTATCAATCATGCTAATGGATTTCATTGGCTCTTACCTCACAACAGGTTTAATTATTTTTTGGATGAGTGAAAATAGGGATTCTTTTTGCTAGCAGTCTTAGTGCTTGCCAATAAATGGCGCTTACCACTTTTACGGTCATCCAAGGGAAATGGATTAAAATTCTGTTCATATTTTTTCCATTAATATCTTGTCTGTGAAGTGTCATGGTGGCATCCATAACTAACTTGTCGTCTTCCCAGTTTTCCAAATGAATAGCAAGGGTTTTATTTGGTGTGGTGGATTGCCATTTGTATTGCATGTTCATTGGGTTAAAGGGCGACACATGCAGTTTTTTATTGAAAGTGCATTGTTGTTTTTTTAAGAAATTGTCACCGCTTAATACATAGGCATGGCGCTCATTCCATGGTGTGTTTTTAACTTCTGCGACTATAGCAATAATGTTTTGATTTGCTTCATCAAAACAATAGTATGTGCATATTGGGTTAATACTATAGCCCCAGTAACGCAAATTCACGAGCATTCTAATGGCCCCATTGGGGCGAATCCCTGTTTCACTTTCTACGGTGTTGCGGATCGATTCATCAATGCTTGGTAGCTCATTGTTGTTAAGGCTTTTATTGTTGCTTTTATCGATGTGAAAGTCAGAACGTTTAAAGCGTGCTATTGATAGTGGCTTAGTGGACCAGAAAGGGCTTAACGAAAAAATTTCATCTAACTCTTCGGTGTCTAGATACATCATAAAAACATGGTATGAAAATTCATGTTGTTTAGGTGAAAAGCGCCTATGCCTGACGGTGCCTTGGTAAATTGCGCTGGCATATTCGCTGGGCATTACGTATCTCCAGAAAGTGCACGAGCAACACGTAAAGCGCTGTTTACACCGTCTTCATGGAAGCCATTGAACCAATAGGCTCCACAGAACCATGTATGGTTAACGCCATTGATAGTTGCCCATTGTTGTTGTGCATTAATAGCTTCTTCGCTAAATACGGGGTGCGCGTATTCGTATTGGCCTAAAATTTTCTGCGGATCAATCTTGTCGGTCGCATTGAGCGTTACGCAAAATTCGATATCGCTTTGAATGCTCTGCAAAATATTCATGGAGTAGGTAAGGATGGGCGCTTTTTGATTGTCATTTTGCAATAAATAATTCCAGCTTGACCATGTTGATTTTTTACGCGGCAATAAGCTGATATCCGTATGCAATACCACAGTGTTATTTTGATATTTAATGGCGCCTAATATGCGTTGTTCATCAGATGTTACATCTGTTAATAGGGCGAGGGCTTGATTTGAGTGGCAGGCAAATATTATTTGATCAAAGCTTTCTGTGCTGCCATTCACCGTAATGTTAACGCTTGATTCTGTGCGAACTATTTTTTCAATGTGCTGATCGAGTTTTATCTTATCTTTAAAATTAGCGATTAACGGTTCTATGTAAGTCTGTGATCCACCTTTGATTACACGCCATTGTGGCCTATTTACCACGTTGAGTAAGCCATGATTTTTGAAGAAGCGAATGAAAAACTCCAAAGGGAAGTTAAGCATAGCTCCTTGTGTTGCAGACCATATCGCTGCACCCATAGGAATAAGATATTTTTCGCTAAACACTTTTGAGTATTTTTTGCGTTGTAGGTAATCTCCAAGGGTTTCATTGGGGTTAAGGTTTCCTGACTCTAAATCATCAATGGATTCTTTATTGAATCGCACAATATCTTGTAGCATGCACCAATGTTTCAGTGACAAGAGATTTCTTTTTTGCGCAAATAACGTAAAAAAATTAGTGCCGGCATATTCAAATTTATCAATAGGATTAAAAACGCTAAACCCCATTGTAGCGGGTTGCGATTCGACACCGAGTTCATTCATCAGTTTTATAAAGTTGGGATACGTCCAATCGTTGAAAACAATAAAGCCTGTATCAATTGCGTATTCTTTATTGTTAACCGTTACTTGTTTAGTTGCTGTGTGGCCGCCTAATCGTTCAGCAGATTCGTACAGCGTTATGTCATGCTGGTTGTTGAGTTTGTACGCGGCAGTTAATCCAGAAATGCCACTGCCAATAATTGCGATCTTCACATTAATACCTTTTAGAATTGATTTATACGTGTTATTTTTGGTGCGATCCATTTGCACCATGCATTAAAAAATATCCCAGCTATTTGCAGCGGCCAGCTTAATCGTTTAGGGAAATCCACTAAGAATTTTCGTTTGCTAATACCGCGGATAATGTGCTCACTCGCTTGTTCTCGCGTCATTAAAAAAGGCATTGCAAAATCATTATTTTTTACGAGATCGGTAGCGATAAATCCTGGGCGTACTAAGGTTAAATCCAGTGGGAGTTTGGCTGTATCAACGCGTAATGATTGCATAAAATAATTGAGCGCCGCTTTTGAGGCGCCGTAAGCTTCTGCTCTGGGTAGGCCTACGCATGTTGAAAGGCTGCTTATCGCCACAAATTGCGCACGTGTTTGTGCGTTTTTTAATAAGGGTAACGCGATATTTAAAATTCGCACGACACCTAAAAAATTAATATCCATGGTGCGCTCATACATTGTGGGGTCAAACTGTAAATTATCTTCATATTCGCAAATGCCTGCCGCGCAAATAACGATATCCACATAATCAGTGATGTCGCGCAATTGTGATGTGGTTTTTTCAAGATCAAGTTGCTTGCTAACATCCAGAGGCAGTATTTTTATTTTCCCAGGATGTTGCAGTGCTAAATCGGCTAATGCTGCGTGTGATCGTGCGCTGGCGATTACATAATTTCCTTCGTTTGCTAACTCAAGCGCTAAAGCTTTGCCTAGCCCAGAGCTTGCACCAGTAATCCAAATGCAGCGGCCGGTAATTTTATTCATGATGAGCTTACCAAGCGGGCATTGATTTTTTTTACTGCCCAACCCAGTACAGGAATATGTTGATAAAGCATGGCGCCCATGTCGTAGAAATCTTCATGGTAATAAATATGGCTATTAAATTTAATTAATGTCCCGCCATTAAGCGTTAGTGAATTTCCATTTTTTAAATGTGGATGACGATAATGCATTTGCCATTGGAGAAACGCTTGTTCGTTAGTTATCAGCTGATTGTTAAAGACAAAGCTACACTTCAACTCAGGGCTCAAGAAGTTTGCAAAATAGCGACCGAGTGCATCCAAGCCGTGAAGTTGATGAATAGGGTCTTTAAACACTATATCTTGGCTGTAAAGGCTGGGCAGGTGGCTTAGCATCTTACTATCAAATGTTTGGTAGATAGATTTGAAGTTATCCACGTTGAACGGCGAGCTTGGCGGCTGAGTATTCATAGGTTGGTGGCCTGAGATCTTGATTGAGTCTATGTACGCTTAGGCGTAAAAAACGGATCATCATGATCCATGATGTTGTTATTGTCGTATAAGCCAGTATGGTAAAAATAAACAACGAACTTTGCTCGTTTAGAGTGTACGCGTTATGACTAATACTATATCAACAATACCAACGGGAGCGCGGGATGATACCTGGAGCCGCTTGCTGGAGGCTGTTGGTCAAAAGCGGGATGAAGTTGCTTTTGCCAAGTTGTTTGCACATTTTGCGCCGCTCATTAAGGGTTTCTGTTTGGGTAATCTTAATTTTAATTTTCCGGCAGATGCGGCAGATGAAATTGTGCAAGAAGTAATGTTTAAGGTGTGGCAAAAATCGCCTTCCTATGATGCTACCAAAGCGGCAGCTTCTACGTGGATTTATACCGTTATGCGTAATTGCCGCATTGATTTAATGCGACGCAATAAGCGCTCGACGAGTGATAGTGGTGTGATTGATATAGATGATATTTGGGATGAGTCGGCAGAAGATCAGGCGTATGTGTATCTGGTGCAGGCCAACAATGAATCTATGATTCAGCAATCGTTTACCCAACTTCCTGCTGAGCAGAGGCAAGTGCTCACGCAGGTTTATATGCAAGGCAAAACACATCAGCAAATTGCAATGGAAACTGGTTTACCGTTAGGGACTGTGAAATCTCGTGTACGTATTGGGCTTAAAAAAATGCACATTTTAATTACAGGTTCTAGTGATAATCGCGATGAAAAAACATCAGGAGGTTGGCAATGATTAATCATCATCCTGACGATAATTTACTCGCCGAATATACAAGTGGCAGCCTTGCATGGGCATTGAGTTTAAGTGTTTGTGCGCATATTCAATTGTGCCCACATTGTCGACAAAGAGCGGCTAACTTAAATAAAATTGGTGGTGCTTTGTTAAATGCTAGCCCTATGGAACCTTGTGCCGCTGGTAATTTTGAGCGATTGATGCAACGAATATCACAGCAAGAAAAATCACCGGTGCTCGCCAATGTTACATCTGACGTAACTGGTTCCGTTGTAACTGGGCCTGCTGTAACAGATCCTATGTTGAGCGAATTACCAAAAGTGATTGCAAAATTATTGCCTACTAATCGCAAGTTAAAATGGCAGCGTGTTTCTAGCTCGTTAAAAACGGTGCGATTAACAACGGGGCAGCGTGATTATGAGGTTGCATTTCAACGTATTAGTAGCGGCGGCAAAGTGGTTGAGCATGATCACGGCGGTGTGGAAGTGACGTTGGTATTGAAAGGTAGTTTTTCTGATGAGCAAGGTGTTTATAGCGAGGGCGATTTTTTAGTGCGAAACGCGGGAGAGGTTCATCGGCCAACGGCCACATTAAATCAGGATTGTTTATGTTTATCCGTAGTGGCTGCACCGGTGCGCGTCACAGGATTTCTAGGCCATTTAATAAATCCTTTTTTATCTTTCAGGCCTGCTTAATAGATTGAAAGTAAAACTAGTTATTTAAGAGGCTAGTTTTACTTTCAAAAGCTTCACATGTTCAGCCATGTATTCATTGCCCGCATTTTGAATGAATAGTTTTCAAAATGCAGAATCATTCCATCTTCAAGGATTTTATCAATTACTAATCCATCACTAAGTTGATCATTAACGTGTTTGATTACGCCGTTAATTACGACATTGCCGCCATTATTATTGTAATTGTGTTCGCTGTATTTAAGGCTGGGTATGCGTTGCAAAACACTGCTCGGTAAATCCTGAATATCAGGTATGTTGGCGAATTGTGTAATGGACATCGGCGATGCAGCAGGTACAGCGGGGTTGGTTATCGTTTGTTGATTGCTTTCTGTTTCTATAGGTGTTGAGTTAGGGATGGGTACCGTATTGTTAGCTTGGTGTTGATATAAGGATGCAATGCTTTCATCATCGGCTAATTCTGTAGCGTTTTTAATGGATGGCGATATTGTTTGTTCGTTCTGTTCGTTGTTGGGATTATTGTCAGTATTGCTTGCGGCATCATTGGTATGCTTAATCGTTGAATCATTAAGTGCTATAGGTGCGCGCTTTTGTACAGGTGTAGCGGTTGATATGTTTGTTGTTGCGTTGTTTTTTTCTGTGGGTGCTTGCTGGTTTTTTTGGCCCAACCAATAAACGGCGATTAACAAAAACGTTAATACAATACCCGCAATGACAAGTATCGTTACATTGAATGGTTTTGTATTGGCATGCGTTACCTGTGCATCATGATTGCTGCCAATATTTGGGTTTTCGCCGCCGCGTTTCCGCTCTTGATCGGCTTTGTTTAATGCATCGAGAAGTAATGACATAGCTTAAAAATCAGTTAAAAGTGTTTTATCGATGGAAAGCGCGTCGTTAACTTTCATTAACGTTTGTTGATTAATAGTGCCGTCGGCCTGAATGGCTTTTGTACGCTGAAATAATTTAACGCGTTCACTTAAGGCGATATTGTATAAATCATTGGTCAGTGGATCATTTTGTTTATCCAACTTAGCAAATTGTTGTGCTAGCCATTCGATGGTTGCGCTGCTGTCGCCCAATGTTAATGGCTCAGTAAAATCCAATGGTTTTTTCCAAAGATAAAAAATATCGCCAGTCCACGCATCGCCAATTTTGGCCAAAGGTAAGATGACTTTTTCATTTGTTTCATTCAGCACTAGGGCGTTTTCCTGGTTGAGGCCAATTAAAACAAGATACGCTGAAAATTTTTCTGGAGTCGCCATGATGAGAATGGCAGGGCGATTGATATCAGCAACTTCCGTCCAGGTATGCACGCTGATTTTTTCACATTGCAATGCGCTTTTACCATTCTTGCCGCAGGGGCGTGTATTGGCCGCAAGTGGCAATCCCAAATAGGTAAACAGCGTATTTTCTGCAGTTCTGTAATTGTGAATTTTTACATCAGGAATAGATGGTTCGCTCTGTGCTGCAGCGCTACTGTTGTTGCTTGAACTGCTGCTAGTTTGAGCGACGGCAAGCGTTTGTGCTGATACTTTTTGAACGTCTAAAGAAGAGTTCTTGGCAAAGAAAACACCAAGAATGATGGCGAATGCAAGCCCAATACTTGCCGCCAATCTGTATTGTTTGAAAAGATGCAGTTGATTTTGTGCTAAGCCGCCAATCACTTCTTTGCGAGCAACATTAAAAATATCTTTATCGACTTCTAACTTGCTGGCTGCATAGGCGCCGATTAAGCAGCGCTCAGAAATCACATTAATTAACCGTGGAATGCCGCCGGTAAAAGAATGAATACGTTTCACAATGGCAGGAGGAAAGTGAGTGCGGCCTTCGGGCAACCCTGCAACTTTTAAACGATGACGAATGTAGGCTTGGGTTTCTGGCAGCGTTAACGGTTCTAAATGAAAGCGCGCGGTAATCCGCTGTGCTAATTGGCGCAATTGTGGTTTTGATAAAAGTGTTTTTAATTCTGGCTGGCCAACCAAAATAATATGCAATAATTTTTGCGTCGTGGTTTCAAGATTAGTGAGTAAGCGAACTTGCTCCAGCGCTTCGGCAGAGAGCAACTGAGCTTCATCAATTAATAAAACTGTATTGCGGCCTTTGGTGTGATTTTTTAACAAATAATGATGCAGTACATCCGTAAGGTTTTTAACGCTGACCGGATTTTTTTCGTAGGCAATGCCCAACTCATCGCAAATGATAGAAAGTAGCTCTGGCACATTCGACATGGGATTCATAACAATCGCGATGTCGGTATTGTCAGGCATCTGTTCCAACAGGCAACGAATGATCGTTGTTTTACCGGTTCCAACTTCGCCAGTAAGCATCACAAAACCGCCACCCGATACGCCATAAAGTAAATGCGCCAGCGCCTCTTTATGCTGCTGGCTCATATAGAGATAACGTGGGTTTACGGCGATAGAGAAGGCCGGTTCGTTAAGGTTAAAAAATGTATGGTACATGGATGTCTGATTTTCGGTTGTCGCTATATGGGTTAACGTAATTATATGGCTATGAGCATGTGCAATAGGTGCTGATAATACTCTTAAATACCCACCTAAAAACAGAACTCCGCTTTAGTTTTGGCGTGGTTGCTAAATCCCACTATGTTAAAAGCGGTAGATGGTGCCCAGTGTGAATGTATTGGTATTTTTTTGCTCGGTGATTGGGCTTACCGCGGCATCACCTCGCAATTGTTTGTGTTCAATGGCTGATACGACCATCCAATCGCGATTTAGGTCAATTTTACCTGCCAATCCAATAACGGTATCCCGAATACCGGCATCCGGCGAATAGGCTGGAATATCCACATAAGCTGCATTCGCGGGCTTGATACCAAAATCTGACATCATGGCCTGTTGATTAGCCCAAGTTGCCTGTAGATAGGTTTGCAGGCCTAGGGTATCCGTGCCGAACACGCCCAGCTCCACTCTAATGTCAGCAAGAGCGCCGCGTTCTGAGCCGCTACGTTGGCGCAGGCGTATCAGTGTGTTGAGCGGGGCTGGGCCGATATGGGTGGAATGCTCGAGATGTACTCCTAGCGATACTCCATAGTTGATATCGCGCATTTTTAATTGCTGTAAGAATACGGAATCGTCACTGTTTCGGCCTAGTTCTACCGCTAACTGTGAGCCCAGCGAAAAACCATTATTGAGGCGCCAATGCACGCCAGCCTCTTCGATGCCTTTACCGGAGCGCGCAAAAAATTTATCGGCCTCCCAGTCGATTAAGGGGAAGGGCAGGTACTTTTCTTTAGCTGCTCCGAGATACGCGGCATCGTGTTGTATGCCAAGGCCAAGCAAATGGGATTCTTCAGCGGCAAGTGGTACAGCTACTGCGACAAGTAGTGCGATTACATAGTGTATTTTCATGTTTGTTATTCTTAATGATGTTTGATCTTGGTTGAATAGGCTACTGGTCTGTATTGTATAGGAAATTGTTTTAAACCATCACCGCTGACATTAATCATTAGCCTAATGCTGCGTATCAACCTAAAATTCGAGTCTTCTTTTTTTATCTAGTGTGGGATGTATGGCTGTTGTTCTTTCTGCTGCGCGTGAGCGAGCGTTGTTATTCACTTTAATGGCGTTGCAGTTTACGGTGATTGTCGATTTTATGATTATTATGCCACTGTCATCGCAACTGATGGCCGTGTTTAACATCCAGCCAGCACAGTTTGGTTTATTGGTTTCTTCTTATTCGTTGGCGGCGGGTATATCGGCATTAATTGCATCGGCGATTGCGGATCGCTTTGATCGTCGCAATGCGCTAATCGTAACCTATGCAGGTTTATTGCTAGCAACACTGGGTTGTGCGCTGGCAAATTCTTATGTGGCGTTGTTAATTGCGCGAATAGTTGCAGGTTTTTTTGGCGGTGTAACTGGAGCGGTAGTGCTTGCGATTGTCGGCGATATTATTCCGTTACAGCGGCGCGGCCATGCAATGGGAATTGTGATGATGGCGTTTTCATTGGCGGCTGTTGCAGGTGTGCCAATGGGCTTGTACATTTCTAACCATTTTACATGGCAAGCACCGTTTACGTTTTTAGTGCTCGTCTCGTTAATTGTATTTGCTGCTATTTTTATTGTGGTACCACATGTGCGTGATCATTTAACGCAAGCACGCACGAATATTATTCAAAGCTATATTGAATTATTCAGTGTGAAAAATCATTGGTGGGGATTTATCACCTCTTCTTTGATTATGTTTGCGGGGTTTATGGTTATCCCTTATATCGCGCCTACGGTGGTTGCTAATGTCGGGTTGAGAGATGATACCTTGCCCTATATTTATTTGGTGGGTGGCGCGGTGACGTTGATTTCTCGCCCGTGGATTGCGCGCTTAACAGATCGCTATAAACCAGCAAAAGTATTAATGTTTACAACTCTCGCGAGTTTTGTGCCGATTATTTTAGTAACACAAACATTAAAAACGCCGTTAGCTGCGCAATTACTCTTTGCTGCGCTATTTTTTATCTTTGTCAGCGGTCGCTTTATTCCTTGTTCTGCGTTGATTACAGCATCGTGCGAACCACGCTTTCGTGGCCGAGTGATGGCATTTAATTCGGCAGTGCAAAATTTTGGCTCAGGTTGCGCAGCATTAGTTGCCGGCGCAATTATGGTTAAAGCTCCAAGCGGAGAAATTCTACATTTTGATTGGGTAGGGTATTTGGCGTGTGCGGTGAGTTTAGTTGCTATTTATGTAGCGATGAAAATAAAGGCGGTGAGTTAATATTAACGGGTGAAAAATTCTACGTTAATGTTTTATTGGTTAGTCGTCATCCTCGCGTAGCGGGGATCCAGTCTTTAAATGTTTCTGTTAAGAGTTTTTCATAACCAAAAACTGGATCCCCGCTGCGCGAGCATGACGAAATAAAAGCTATGCTGAATAGCTGCAAAGGCTTTAAACAAAAAATTTAAATATCAGCCTAACAATTTTTCTAATGTTTTTTCGTAAATCCCTGTCAGTTTATTCAAATCATCCGCGCTAATACATTCATTCACTTTATGAATGGTTGCATTGATGGGGCCGAGTTCAACAACTTGTGCGCCTGTTGGTGCGATAAAGCGGCCATCTGATGTGCCGCCCGTTGTTGAAAGCTCTGCATCCAAACCGACTTCGGATTTAATCGCGCTCACCACCGCATTCACTAAATCGCCGCGTGGTGTTAAAAACGGTTGACCGCTTAGAATCCATTGCAATTCATATTTCACATTGTGTTTATTTAAAATGGCTTCGGTGCGCTCACGTAATATTTTTTCGGTTAACTCTGTTGAGAAGCGAAAGTTAAATACCATGTCAAGTTCGCCGGGAATAACATTGGTGGCACCTGTACCGCTGTTAATATTGGACACTTGGAAGCTGGTGGCGGGAAAAAATTCATTGCCATTGTCCCAGTGCTCGGCGGTGAGTTCTGCAAGTGCGGGTGCGAGCTTATGAATGGGATTGTCGGCAAGATGAGGATAGGCCACATGGCCTTGCACGCCTTTCACTTTTAAAATGGCACCGAGTGAACCGCGGCGGCCATTTTTAATTACATCGCCAACCACGTTAGTACTAGATGGTTCACCCACAATGCACCATGTCATTTTGGTGTTGCGCGCTTCTAGCCATTCAACCACTTTTACTGTGCCGTTGACCGACGGGCCTTCTTCATCGCTGGTAATTAAAAATGCAATGCGGCCTTTATGGTTTGGAATTTTTGCCACAAAATTTTCACACGCGATAACCATACTTGCGAGTGAGCCTTTCATATCGGCTGCGCCACGACCATGTAGCATGCCGTCAATGATTTTGGGTTCGAAGGGTGGATTATCCCACTTGGCTTCAGGCCCTGTTGGCACTACATCGGTATGGCCAGCAAACGCGAGAATAGGGCCGCTTTCACCTTGCACACCATGACGTATCGCCCAAAAATTATCAACCTCACCAAAACGTAAACGCTCGGTTTTAAAGCCAATGGCTTCAAGGCGTTTAATCATCATTTCCTGACAACCATCGTCTTCAGGTGTTACTGAGCGGCAGCGAATTAAATCTATGGCAAGTTGTAAAGTGGGGGTGAGTGGTGCGGTCATGAATCTATCCAATCGGTTAACTATGTGCCGAGGATTCTACAGGTTTGAGGTAAACCGTTAAACAAGAAATGGTAGGTTTCACTCTAAAGCGGCGATAAATATAAAGCACCCTCCCAGCGCAATAGCGCAGGGAGAGTAAAAGAGAAGAAAATCAGGAATTAATCGGAATGTGTTTACTTACGCTAGCGGGCAATGCTTTGCGTGGCAATGTGATATCAAGTACGCCGTTTTTAATGCTGGCTGCAATATTGTCTTGATCGGCATCTTCCGGTAATGCGAGTACCCGCTGAAAACTTCCGTAACTGTGTTCGACACGATAGTAATGAAGATCTTTGGTTTCTTTATCTTCTTTTTTCTCGCCGCGAACAGTAAGTGCACCTTGGTTTAAATCCAAAGAAATATCGTTTTCTGTAAGCCCGGGTACTTCAAGGCTAATGCGATAATTTTTTTCATCGCTTGCAACATTAATCTTCGCCTGAAAGCCCGCTGGATTTAACGCCCCTTGGCTTGCGCGACGTACATTCCTGAAAGGTAACCCATTGCCGCGAAACACATCCTGAAACAGTTCATCAATTTCATGTTGCAACTGCACAATTGGATAACCCAGCGGCGATATTAAAGAGTTAGTGTTTTCGCCACGTTTAACAGGAACATTCGACGGTGTGGAATAGTCTTCGTGTTTAAACCAGTTCCACGGATTTAATTGTTGTAGATTCATATGTTGTAGATTCATGGAGTCCTCCTTCGTAACGGTTAGCTTAGTAACAATTAGCTTACGAAAAATAATTCAAAAATCATAACAAGCAATAACATGCACTTCTCATTATTAAGCTGGCGAGAGCCCTAATGCTCTCGCCATAAACTTATCAATTTAAGCCTAATAACTTAAGCTGCTTTGTTATCCTCAACTTTGTGTTGAATGGCATTCCCCGACGTATTAATCGCGATGGTTTTGGGTTTCATTGTTTCCGGAATTTCTTTTGTTAAATTAACAGTAAGCAAACCATTTGCGAGTTGTGCTCCGGTTACTTCAACATGATCTGCCAGATTAAACTTGCGCTCAAAACTGCGAGAGGCAATACCTTGATGCAGATATTTATGCTCTTGTTTGCCGTCATCACCTTTTTTACCGCGAATGCTGAGAAGGCCGCCTTCTACCTGAATATCCAGGTCACTTTGATCAAAACCTGCAACTGCTAACGTGATTGCATAGCGATCATTTCCAGTCACCTCAATATTATAGGGCGGAAAGCTTGAGCCTTGATCTGTGCGGAGCGCAGAGTCTAACAATGCACCGAGGCGATCAAAGCCAACGGTACTACGATAAAGGGGAGAGAGATCAATAGTGTTCATATAATATCCTCCATAGAAGCGATAAAAGTAAAAAGAAGCGATAAAAATAATTCATGTGATCGATCTGTAATAGACTCTAACCACAATATCAATGTGTGGTTTTCTTATTGAAAAACAAGGCGAAATTAAGAATGAATTTTTATATTAAGAAGGGCGGCATATAAATTTTTGTTTTGAGTATTTATATGCCGTTTTGCGGTCATCACGATGATTAGATGGTGCGATTAAGCTCATCAACTTGTGAGTTTAATGTCCATAAATCATAGAGCAAGCCAAGACCAAAAAGTCCCAGAGTAAATAGGTATAAGATCCCAGTGAGCCATTTCCCCATGTACATGCGATGCACACCAAAAATACCTAGAAACACAAGAAATATCCACGCCAATGAATAGTCCACCCTGCCAACTTGAAAGCGAATATCTGCTTCTTTGGACATGCTGGGTATTAAAAATATATCAATAATCCAGCCTATTCCTAAAAGTCCAAGTGTAAAAAACCAAAGCGTACCTGTAAGCGGTTTTCCAAAATAAAATCGGTGTGCCCCCATGAAACCAAAAATCCATGTGATGTAACCAATAAACGTTGAGTGCGTTGTGGATGGCATATAATTTTTCCTGAATACGAAATAAAAAAGCCAAACAAATGTTTGGCTTTCGTGCAGTTAATTATTCGCCGGCTAGTCCGACATACACTTCGTGTACATCGTCATCTTCATCAATCGCCGCTAAAAAGTTTTCGACTTCCTCCAATGCTTCTCCCGATAAACTTACGGGATTTTTTGGACGGTAGCCGATTTTTGCAGATTCGACGGTGAAGCCTTGTGCTGGCAGCGCTTTTTGCACCAAGTCCAAATCAGTAATGTCGGTAATAAATAAGGTTGTGCCTTCATCATCGGTTTCAAAATCTTGAGCACCAGCTTCAATGGCTGCCATCTCTGGGTCTGCATCTTTGTTTGCGGGTGTTGCTTCGATCATGCCAACGTGTTCAAAATCCCAGGAGACGGAACCTGATGCGCCTAATTGTCCTTTGCGAAACAATCCACGAATATTGGAAATAGTGCGATTCACATTATCCGTTAAACATTCGACAATCACAGGCACTTGATGTGGTGCAAAACCTTCGTAAACTACTTTTTCATAGCTTATGCCACCATCCAATTGGCCGGAGCCTTTTTTAATGGCGCGCTCTAACGTTTCGCGTGTCATCGAAGCTTTTTTGGCTTGCACAATTGCAAGGCGCAAACGCGGGTTCATATCTGGATCTGCACCATTGCGCGCGGCGATCATAATTTCTTTGGTGAGTTTGGTAAATAATTTACCTTTTGCACTGGCTGCGGCTTCACGGCCTTTAGCTTTCCATTGAGCGCCCATAATAGTTGTCTCGCTATAGATGAAATGTGAACGTTTAAATGTGCTCTCGCTAAAAAATAATTATTGAGCGAGAGCGTAAAAAATAATAAAAATTAATTTTTGTGTAATGCGGTATTTAATTGCAATGCACTTTTGTTGGTAACAACTTCAACGCGACCGGTAATGGAGTTGCGGCGGAATACTAAATCAGAAACGCCTGCTAATTCACGTGCTTTAATTGTTTTTACTTCGGCACCAGCATCATCCAATACGACTAATTTTGTGCCAGCTGTAATGTATAAACCTGATTCAATTTTGCAGCGGTCGCCGAGTGGAATACCTGTACCCGCGTTCGCGCCGATCAGTGATTCTTTGCCGATAGAGATAACAATATTACCACCACCCGACAATGTGCCCATAGTAGAGCTGCCGCCGCCTAAATCTGAGCCGGCACCGACAAAGACGCCACCAGAAATACGGCCTTCAATCATCGCTGGGCCTTCGGTGCCAGCATTAAAGTTTACAAAACCTTCGTGCATGATAGTAGTGCCTTCGCCAATATAAGCACCTAAACGTACGCGTGCTGTATGCGCAATACGCACACCTTTTGGTACAACATAATTAGTCATTTTTGGGAATTTATCAACGCAAGATACTTCCAATTCTTCGCCATTTAAGCGCGCTTGTAATTGTTGTGCAGGCAATTCGTTGACATCGATAGCGCCTTTGTTTGTCCAGACGACATTTGGCAACACACCAAAAATACCGGCGAGCACAGTGTTGTGTGGTTTTACGAGGCGATGCGATAGCAAGTGTAATTTCAAGTAGCCTTCGGGTACTGATGTTGGTGCTATGTCTGTAGCAAGCAATGTTACGACTAAAGGACGTTTGCTCGTGGTCAATTGTTTTGCAAGTGTAGCTTGTTCTTTGTCGCCAGCAGCTTCTAAGGCTTGTGCAATTTCACCCGCTTGTGCTGCGGTAATGGCAACAACTTGATTGCCTTCGCTGTAACTCACTACTTTTGCAATTGCGCTTGCAGTTGCTGCTGATGGGTTTAACAATGGTGCGGCATAAAATACTTCCAGCCATTCACCTTTTGAATTTTGTGTGCCTATACCTAAACCAAGGCTGTAGAGAGTCGTCATAATTGTTCCTAAATCGTATTAAAATAAAAGTTAATTAAAAATCTTTGCGTATTCTGCATCTTTAAAACCGACATGCTTTTGTTTGCCAGTATCAAGTAATGGGCGTTTAATCAGCGTCGGGTTTTCTGTAATGATTGAAGCAGCATTTTTCTCATCGAACTTGGTTTTCGCCGTTTCATCCAGTTCTTTCCAGGTTGTACTGCGTTTGTTGACGAGAGCCTCCAATCCGATTTCCGCAATCCATGTTTGTACTTGGGCTTTACTTAAGCCATCTGCACGAAAATCGTGAAATGTGTAGTCGATATTATTTTTCGCTAGCCAATCACGTGATTTTTTGACTGTGTCGCAATTTTTGATGCCGTATAAAGTAATCATATTTTAAGGTTTCAACACAATTTTTGGTTTCTTTCGGTTTGGGTAGCAGGTTCTGCAAATCTCACAGGTTGCTCCATCACAACCACGAGCAGAGCAAAATTCGCGACCATAATAAATAATTTGTAAATGCAATGCATTCCAACTGTCTTGTGGAAATAATCGTTTTAAATCCTTTTCGGTTTGCACCACATTTTTTCCATTGGTTAATCCCCAGCGTTGTGCCAAGCGGTGAATATGAGTGTCTACTGCAAATGCAGGAATACCAAAAGCTTGACTCATAACTACGCTGGCAGTTTTGTGGCCCACACCGGGTAAGCGCTCTAATGCTTGCCAATCTTGTGGTACTTGACCGCCATGTTCATTTACAAGCATTTGCGATAACACTGAAATCGCTTTGGATTTTTGTGGCGATAAACCACAGGGGCGAATGATTTCCTGTATTTTTTCCACCGGCACTTTGGCCATATCAAATGGATTATCTGCTAATGCAAACAGCGCTGGCGTCACGGTGTTTACTCTTGCATCTGTACATTGTGCAGAAAGTAATACAGCAATTAATAACGTATAAGCATCTTTATGTTGCAACGGAATCGGCGGATTCGGGTAAAGCGTTTGCAGTTTTTGCAAAATAAATTCTACACGTTCTGCTTTGGTAAAATTTTTCGTTTCCGTCATAAGCTTTGTACAAATACTTTAATTCGTTCAGCTGCTTCTATACATTCTGCCAAAGGTGCTACTAATGCTAAACGCACATAATCTTCGCCAGGATTTATATCACTAGCTTCGCGTGCTAAATAGCTGCCGGGCAACACAGTCACTTTTTGCGATGCAAATAATTGCTGCGCAAATAGTTCACCTTTGATGGGCGTTTTTGGCCATAGATAAAAACTTGCATCAGGTTTTCTAACATCTAAAACGCCATTCAGTATTTTTAATACGGCATCAAATTTTTGCCGATAAGCTTCACGGTTTTCAATGACATGTGTTTCATCTTCCCACGCGGCAATACTGGCAAGTTGCGTCGGCACTGGCATCGCACAGCCATGGTAGGTGCGGTACAACAAAAACTGCTCAATAATTTTCGCGTCGCCACCCACAAAGCCTGAACGTAAACCTGGTAGGTTAGAGCGTTTGGATAAGCTGTGAAAAACTACACAGCGTGCAAAATCATTGCGACCTAATTCAGCACAGGCTTGCAATAAACCTGCAGGTGGGTTTTGCTCATCAAAATAAAGTTCTGAGTAACATTCATCAGAAGCGATAACAAAATCGTATTTGTCTGCCAGCGCAATTAATTCTTTTAATTGCGCTGTGCTCATTACTGCGCCCGTGGGGTTTCCCGGTGAGCAAATAAATAATAACTGACAGCGTTTCCATATATCAGCAGGCACCGCTGCATAGTTTGGAATAAAATTATTTTCTGGCGTGCAATTTAAAAAATACGGTTCAGCGCCGGACAAAATAGCAGCGCCCTCATAAATTTGATAAAACGGATTCGGCGATATAATTAAAGGTGCAGGTTTAGTTCTGTCGACAATCGCTTGCGCAAAAGCAAACAAAGCTTCGCGTGTGCCATTAACGGGAAGCACATTTTTTTCTGCGCTAAAGCTGCCCGCATTTAACTTGAAACGATTTGTCGCCCAAGTTGCAATGGCATTGCGCAGTTCGGGAATGCCTTTGGTGGTTGGATAGTTAGATAATTTATTAAGATTCTTCACCAATGTTTGCAATACAAAAACAGGCGGCTCATGCTTAGGCTCGCCGATGGACAGCATAATGTCATTCAAATGCGCAGGTGCAGTTACTGCAGCTTTAAGTGCAGCAAGTTTTTCAAATGGGTAGGGATGGAGCTGGCGTAAATCGGGATTCATTATTCAACATACTCAATTAATTTTATCAACGCGCTTGTCTAACTGTTCACAAATTTCGCGTTGTAGTTGTTCTGCTAAGATTTTATCCGCAATGGGTTGATTGTTATTATCAACGATAAAAAATACGTCTTCTACTCTTTCGCCGAGGGTAGTAATTTTGGCATTTAGTAAGTGCAAATCAAATTGCATAAAAATGCGACCGATACTGGCGAGCAATCCAGGTCTGTCGGGGCTGACTACTTCGAGTACGCTACAGCTATTTAATGTATCGGTGCTCATCTGTGTGCGAGTGGGCATTGAAAAATACTTTAAACGACGAGGTGTGCGACGGCTAATAACTTCTGAGTAATTATCAACTAAACGCAATTCATCGATTAATGCCTGCTGGATTTTTTTGAGCAGTGCCGTGTTGTTGCCTAAGGGCTCGCCATCTTGATTGAGTACAAAAAAGGTATCAATTGTATAGCCTGCTTTAGAGCTGTAAATTTTTGCGTCTTGAATGCTTAAGTTTTGATGGTCGAGAGCAGATGCGGCAGCGACAAAAACATTTTTTTGATTTCTGCTGCGAACAAATATCTGTGTGGCGCCAGAGAGTTCTTTGCTGGTGGTTTTTTTAATCAGAATCAGCGGAGTATCGTCGTGGTGCTCTGCAATAGCTTCTGTATGCCAGACGATATCGCTGACGCTTTCGCGTAAAAAATAATCCTCGCCCATGTCACTCCAGAGTTTTAAAACCAACTCTTTATTTAATCCTTTGTGGACTAGTTTACGAATAGCGGCTCGTTGGGTTTCCTCGATAAGCTCTTGCTTGTCAATATTGTTTTCCAGTCCGCGACGTAATGCGCGTTTGGTTTCTAAATATAATTGACGTAATAAGCTGGCGCGCCATGTGTTCCAGAGCTCTTTGTTAGTGCCATTAATATCGGCAACGGTAAGGCAATACAAGTAATCAAGATGCAATTGATCACCAATCGTAAGCGCAAAATTACGAATCACGTCTGGGTCTGATAAGTCTTGTTTTTGCGATACGGAAGACATCAGTAAATGTTTTTCCACTAGCCAGCGTATAAGACGAGTTTCGCGTGGCGAAATTCCGTGGCGTGTGCAAAATACTTCAGCATCTACAGCGCCTAATGTGGAGTGATCTCCACCACGGCCTTTGCCTATGTCGTGATAAAGGCCTGCAATAAAAAGAAGTTCTAATTTTGGTAAGCGATTGACAATATGCGCTGCAATTGGGAAGTCTTGTTTTGCGCTGGGCAATAAAAAATTACACATATTTTGCACAACTTTGAGCGTGTGTGCGTCAACAGTGTAGATGTGAAATAAATCATGTTGCATCTGGCCGGTAACTTGATCGAATTCCGGCAGGTACAAACCTAGTACACCATAGCGCAGCATACGTTTTAGCTGTTCAACCAAACCTGCTGGGTATTGCAATAGCTTTAAAAAAAGTTGAGTGTTTTTTGGGTTTTTTCGATAATCGTCATCGACAAGATAGCGGCTTTCTCGCACAAGGCGAATAGTTGATGCGCGCACACCGCGAATGTTAGTGTTTTGTGCCATGAGCACAAACATTTCTAATAGTGCAGATGGGTTTTCTGCAAAAACGTAAGTGTGAGTGACTTCAATAAAATTGTCGCGCAATTGAAAGCGCTCATTGAGTGAAATTACGTTTTTAGCTTTGCCTTTTTGCAAAATGGCTTCAGATAAAAACTGTAATAACACATCATTTAATTCACGCAACGCTAGAATAGTTCGATAATACTTATGCATGAATTGTTCGACGGCAAGCGAGCCTTGTTCGTCGGTGTAGCCAAATAACGCGGCTAATTCACGTTGATAGTCAAACAGTAAACGTTCTTCTGCACGCTTGGCGATCATATGCAGGCCGTAACGCACGCGCCACAAGAACTCTTCGCCGCTGTAGAGTAGAGAAAATTCTTCTTCGGTGAAAAATCCTTTACCTTCTAATTGCTTTAACGTGCGCACCTGAAAGTATCGTTTAGCAACCCAGCTGATAGTTTGAATATCGCGCAAACCACCCGGTGCATTTTTAATATTGGGTTCTAGATTATATTCAGTGTCGTTATACTTTTTGTGGCGCTCGATTTGCTCATCCCATTTGGCGCGAAAAAAAGTATCTGCTGGCCACATTTGATCGGGAGAGGATTGCTGCAATAATTCGTAGCGCAATGATTCATCACCCACTAATGTGCGCGATTCCATAATATTTGTCGCGACTGTAATGTCGCTGCGCGCTATTTCTAAACACTGTTGTACAGTGCGGACACTGCTGCCAATTTCGAGGCCGATGTCCCACAAAAATGTAAGAAATCTTTCTATGCTATCTTTGCATTCTTCAAACACTTCTGCGCGATATAGAATTAACAAATCAATATCAGAGAACGGATGCAATTCACCGCGACCATAACCGCCAACAGCCTCAAGGCTAACACTGTTCGGCCATTCAAATTGAAACCAAGCGTAATGCAATATGCAGTCGATAAATAAAGCGCGTTCGTAAACGAGTGAGCGAATATCTTCGCCTTCTAAAAAACGACGATTAAATTGAGTGCTGGCAGCATTGAGTGCATCTTTAAAAACGGGGATGTGCGGTTTTTCACCCAAGGCTCGCCGAAAGCGACTTTGGTCGAAGAAAAATAAAGGCCGCTCGAAATAGGGCACCGCAAATGTCGACATAGATTAAGTATTCTGCTTGGCTGTTTTACGTAGCTGTTTTACGTAGCTGTTTAATAATCACGACTGGAAATTATTATGGTTTGAACGCAGCGAATTAAAATTTTTCATCGCTGCGAGCCGTTAATACTTCAACGCCAGTGCTGGTGACTACCATGGTGTGTTCCCATTGTGCAGATAAACGGCCATCTTTTGTTTCTACTGTCCAGCCATCGTTTTTCAATTTTGTTTGTGGTTTGCCTGCGTTGATCATGGGCTCAATAGTGAACACCATACCTTCTTTTAAGGCCATGCCTGTTCCGGGGCGACCATAGTGCAATATTTGTGGCTCTTCGTGGAATACTTTGCCAATGCCGTGCCCACAATATTCCCGCACTACAGAATAATAATTGCCTTCAGCGTGTTGCTGAATGGCGTTGCCAATATCGCCGAGTGTGCAGCCTGGTTTTACCAGGGCGATTGCTTTATACATGCATTCTTGCGTAACGGTAACTAATCGTTCGGCATGCGGTACTGGCGCGCCGACAAAATACATGGCGCTAGTGTCGCCGTGATAGCCTTCATAAATTACAGTCACGTCGATATTGACGATATCGCCATTTTTGAGCACTTTTTTGTCAGAAGGAATACCGTGACAAACCACTTGGTTGACAGACGTGCATATTGATTTTGGAAACCCACGATAGCCAAGGCAGGCTGGAATAGCATTTTGTTTGTTGACGATATGATCGTGACAGAGTTTGTCCAGTTCGCCCGTGGTGACTCCCGCTTGCACAAAAGGGCCAATCATTTCTAATACTTCAGCGGCCATGCGACCTGCAATACGCATTTTTTCGATTTCGTCGGGAGTTTTGATGTTGACGGACATGGATGTAATTTGCTCATAAATGATAAAAGATCCCGCATTCTAAACGATTAGCACCCCATTTGAACAAGGTTCACCGTGAATCCTGACAATTAAGCCAAAATCTAGATTTAATATTAAGTATCTGGGTAGGTGAGGATGTTGGGTTTTGCGGAGTCTATTTACATGTCGAATGAGGTAAAAAGTGCAGAAATGGTTTAACTGATCGCCATTGTATGGTATAAAGCGCGCCTCTTTTTGCGGTGTTGGTCCTTTGGATCTGTGCAAAAGGGGAAATAATAGGTAAAAGCATGTGTTTTTACCGCGCCAAGGGCAGTAGTCATTGGCGTAATACATTTATTAACGTCACACATATGCCGTCACGCAAAACCTGGGTGCCTGAAGCGCAAGCTGATGGTTGGTGAGCGGGGTGTATGGAGGCCTAACCCAACTACAGGAAATTATAATGCCTACAGTTAGCATGAAAGACATGTTGTCCGCTGGTGTCCACTTTGGTCACCAAACTCGTTACTGGAACCCAAAGATGGGTCGTTACATCTTCGGTGCTCGTAACAAGATTCATATTATTAACCTTGAGCACACTGTGCCAGCATTTAACGAAGCTTTAGCGCTCGTTACTCAAATGGCTGCACAAAAGAAGAAAGTGTTGTTCGTAGGCACCAAGCGCGCTGCGCAAAAAATCGTTAAAGAGCAAGCTGAACGCGCTGGCCAACCATTTGTTAGCCATCGCTGGTTAGGTGGTATGTTGACCAACTACAAAACCATCCGTGCTTCAATCCGTCGTTTGTCTGAGCTAACTGCTCAAAGCCAAGATGGTACTTTTGCTAAATTGACCAAAAAAGAAGCTTTGATGCGCACTCGCGACATGGAAAAGCTTGAGCGTTCAATTGGTGGTATCAAAAACATCAATGGTTTGCCAGATGCTTTGTTCATCGTTGACGTAGATCATGAGCGTATTGCTATTCAAGAAGCTAACAAGTTGGGCATCCCAGTTATTGGTATCGTTGATACCAACAGCAATCCTGATGGCGTAGATTATGTAATTCCAGGTAACGATGATGCGATTCGCGCAATCAAGTTGTATGTTGCTGCAATTGCAGACGCATGCCTTGAAGGTGCAGGTTCAGCGTCATCTGTACCGAACAAAGATGAATACGTAGCTGCTGAAGGCGCTGCGGAATAATCGCAAGACATTAAACGGCCATAAAGCTCGCTTATTCTCTTTTGAGTATCGAGTGCCGAAGAGGGGGCTTAGCCCCCTTTTTTCAACAGAAAATTTGAACACATTATCGAGGACATAACCATGACAGCTATTTCTGCAACTATGGTAAAAGAACTGCGTGACCGTACCAGCTTGGGTATGATGGAATGTAAAAAAGCGCTTACCGAAGCTGGTGGCGATATTGAATTAGCCATTGAAAACTTGCGTAAAATTTCTGGCTTGAAAGCCGCTAAGAAAGCTGACCGTACCGCTGCGGACGGCGTTGTTGCGGTTAAAGTGGCTGACGATAGCAGTTACGCAATTGTTGTTGAAGTTAACTCTGAAACTGACTTCGCTGCACGCGATGCTGGCTTCTTGGGCTTTGTAAGCAAAGTATTGGATCAAGCATTCGCTACCAAGCAAACTGACGTTGCAGCATTGATGTCTGGCGAGTTGGAAGCTGCTCGTGAAGCATTGGTACAAAAAATCGGTGAAAACATCGGTGTTCGTCGTGTGCAATTAGTGACTGGCGGTGTAATCGGTGGTTACCTGCACCAAAACAACCGCATTGGTGTATTGGTTCAACTTGAAGGCGGTAACTCTGAGTTGGCTAAAGACATTGCTATGCACGTAGCGGCTGTTAATCCAGCTGTAGTAAGTGCAGACCAAATGCCGTCTGAAGTTGTAGAGAAAGAAAAAGAAATCATTCGCGCTCAACCAGATATGGCTGGCAAGCCAGCTGAAATCGTTGAGAAAATGATGGTTGGCCGTATCAATAAGTTCTTGAAAGAAAGCAGCTTGAATGATCAACCTTTCGTTAAAAACCCAGAAGTAACTGTTGCTAAGCTTGCGAAAGATGCTGGTGCAGCTGTTGTTAGCTTCACTCGTTTTGAAGTGGGCGAGGGTATTGAGAAAGTAGTTGTAGATTTTGCTGCTGAAGTAGCTGCACAAGTTCAGGCTTCTAAGGCCTAATTTGGCGTTTGAATATCCCTTCGCAAATTTTGGAGGGGCAAAAAACCCGTACAAAACTCTTATGGCGATTTGCCTGAGTAGTTTGTACGGGTTTTTTATTGTGCGTTATTTGTGCGCCGAAACATCGCTCTATTAAAACAAGAGTTGTCCTTACTAAAACCTCTTTTCAGTGCCTACTTAGGCATTTTTTTCTGGTACACTGCAGCACTTTTTGTGCCCCGGTTTTTATTGCGGTGGTTTTTGCTAATTTATTCATTGGAGAGCATTTATGTCTAACCCGAGAGATAAAAAGTACAAGCGTATTTTGCTGAAGTTGAGCGGTGAAGAGCTGATGGGTACTGAAGGTTTCGGTATCGATCCCAAAGTGCTCGATAAGATGGCGTTGGAAATTGGTCAGTTGGTTGGCATAGGTGTGCAGGTTGGTTTGGTTATTGGTGGCGGCAACCTGTTTCGCGGTGCGGCACTGAGTGCTGCAGGTTTGGATCGTGTAACGGGCGATCACATGGGTATGTTGGCCACGGTAATGAATGCTTTGGCGATGCGTGATGCTCTTGAGCGCAGCAATATATCGTCGCGTGTTATGTCAGCGATTCCGATGAGTGGTGTAGTTGAGCATTATGACCGTCGTCGCGCGATTCGTTTTTTAAACTCTGGTGAAGTGGTGATTTTTGCTGCCGGTACGGGCAACCCATTTTTTACTACCGATTCGGCAGCATGTTTGCGCGGTATTGAAGTCGATGCAGATATCGTTTTGAAAGCCACAAAAGTGGATGGTGTTTACACCGCAGATCCGAAAAAAGATCCAACTGCGACTAAATATGACCGCTTGTCATATGACGAAGTATTGGAGAAAAAGTTAGGTGTTATGGATTTAACCGCAATTTGTTTGTGTCGCGAACACGATATGCCCGTGCGCGTATTTCAAATGAACAAAACCGGTGCTTTGTTAAATATCGTTGTGGGAAGTAACGAAGGTACCCTTATCGAAGAGGCAAGATCAAATGATTAATGATATTAAAAAAGATGCTGATCACCGTATGAAAAAAGCGGTTGAAGCATTGGTAAATAATTTTAATAAAATTCGTACTGGCCGCGCGCATCCCAGTATTCTTGATGGCATTACTGTGAACTATTACGGTACTCCTACTCCGTTAAGTCAACTTGCGAATATTAACGTTGAAGATTCACGTACATTGTCTATCAGCCCTTGGGAGCGCAATCTTGTTCCTGAAATTGAAAAAGCGATTTTAAAATCAGATTTGGGATTAAACCCATCCACTAATAATGGTTTGATTCGTTTGCCTCTGCCAATGTTGACAGAAGAAACCCGTAAAGTTTTTATCAAACAAGCAAGAGCTGAAGCAGAAAATGGCCGTGTGGCTGTTCGTAATGTTCGTCGCGATGTATTGAACGATGTGAAAAATTTGCTAAAAGATAAATCGATTAGTGAAGATGATGATCGCCGCGCTCAAGATGAAATTCAAAAAATCACTGATAAATTTATCGCTGAAGTTGATAAGGCATTGACCGTTAAAGAAACTGATTTGATGGCTATCTAATTTTCAGTTGTCTTTACACACCGCCTCCATTCGTGAGGTGGTGTGAATAAAAAAACAAAAAATAACATGCAATGCAGCGAATCTTTTGTCTGCTGTATGTGATGCGAATATTAATCCCCTGAGTATTCCGACCTTCCGCAATTTGGGTCACCCTTATCTGGAGAGTTAAGCAGTGTCTGAAAACAATCTTCGCCATGTCGCGATCATTATGGATGGCAATAACCGCTGGGCTAAACAACGTGGCTTGGCCGGTGTTGCTGGCCATAAAGTGGGTGTTGAGCGTATCCGTGATGCTATGTCGGCTTGTGAAGAGTTAGGTGTTGAAGTTCTTACTGTATTTGCTTTCAGTAGTGAAAATTGGAAGCGTCCGCCGCTAGAGGTGGAAGCACTGATGTCACTCTTTTTGCTCTATCTCAAAAATGAAGCCAAAGCCCTCAAGAAAAAGGGTGTACGTTTATTAGTGATTGGTAATCGTGCGCGTTTTAGTTCTTCTATTCAAAAAGCTATTGTTGCCGCTGAAGAATTAACACGCGATGGCAAAATGACTCTTGTTATTGCTGCGGATTACGGTGGGCGTTGGGATATTGCGCAAGCTGCAAAAAAAGTTGCAATGGAAGTAAGTGAGGGCCGCTTGCAGGCCGATGCGATTGATGAAGATGTATTGCATCAACATACTGCAATGGCCGATTTGCCGCCGTTAGATTTACTCATCCGTACGGGTGGTGAAATGCGCATTAGCAATTTCTTGTTGTGGCAGTGTGCTTACGCTGAATTGTATTTTACCGATAAATTTTGGCCAGATTTTGATGCAGTAGAATTGAAAAAAGCAGTGGCTGATTTCCATGATCGTCAGCGTCGTTTTGGCCTTACAAGCGATCAAATTGCAGCGGGAGTAAGCAATGCTTAAGCAACGTATAATTACTGCCATCGTATTAACAATATTTATATTGGCAATGTTGTTTGGTTTGCCGGCTGCTTATTTTTCGTTATTTATCGGTGCCGTTGTATTAATTGGCGCTTGGGAGTGGTCGAATTTATCGAGCTTCGGCAAAGTATGGCAGCGTTCACTGTACGTGATTTTTATTGCAGCGATATTGTTGGGGGCGAGTTGTTTTATTGGATTGTGCTCCGCCCCTGAATCTATGTTAAACATTGATCATATCAAACAAATATTAATCATTGCCTGTGCATGGTGGGCGGTGGCGTTATTGCTGGTGCAAGGTTATCCCTCAAGCGCAATATTATGGGGGCATCCTGTTGTTCGTTTAGTGATGGGAATTTTGGTATTAGTTCCTACCTGGCTTGCATTGGTCTATGTGCGTTTTCAACCGCAAGGTGCGTGGTTGGTGGTGATGATTATTGGTATTGTCGCAGCAGCAGATACGGGTGGATATTTTACCGGGCGTCGTTTTGGAAAGCGCAAGCTTGCTCAAGCTGTTAGTCCTGGCAAAACCCTCGAAGGTTTTGCGGGGGGTCTGGTTAGTAATGTGCTATTGGCGATATTAGTTGCTTACCTAAGTGGTAGTAACCTGTGGTTATTGTTGGCGATTGTTGTACCCACCAGTTTGTTTTCGGTATTGGGTGATTTATTGGAAAGTATGGTCAAGCGTCACGCAGGCGTTAAAGATAGCGGTTCTATTTTGCCAGGACATGGTGGGATTTTAGATCGCGTAGATAGTATTACCGCAGCTGCTCCTGTTTTCTCTCTGGCGTTGTTGGCCAGTGGCTGGCACCTCGGGTAATCGCTATGCAATCTGCCATTCAACAAGTCGTCGTTCAGCGAGTCACTGTATTAGGTGCAACGGGTTCTGTTGGCGTAAGTACTTTGGATGTGCTGGCGCGCCATCCTGATCGTTATTCTGTATTTGCGCTGACAGCTGATCGTAAGTGGCAGTTATTGGCGGCGCAATGTTTGCAGCATAATCCTCGCTATGCTGTGTTAAACGATGAAGCTTCCGTTAAATTGTTAGCTGAAGCTTTGCGTCAACAAGGTTGTAAAACTGAAGTGTTGCAAGGTATGGATGCTTTAGAACAAGTTGCTGCGCATGCGGAGACCGATGTGGTGATGGCGGCTATCGTCGGAGCTGCTGGATTGCTGCCAACCTTGGCTGCAGTCAAAGCCGGAAAGAAAGTATTACTCGCCAACAAAGAAGCGTTGGTGATGGCGGGTGGTTTGTTCACTCGCGCAGTCGCCGAACATAAGGCAACGCTGTTGCCCATCGATAGCGAGCACAATGCTATTTTTCAATGTTTACCTAATCACCGGGCTGATTATTTGGCGCAGGGTTTGGTGTCTAGTGGTGTGCGTAAGGTGTTGCTCACGGCATCCGGTGGCCCATTTCGTAATACACCGTTGGCGGATCTTAAAAACGTTACACCAGAACAAGCTTGCGCTCATCCTAATTGGAGTATGGGGCAAAAAATTTCGGTGGATTCTGCCACCATGCTCAATAAAGGTTTGGAACTGATCGAAGCTTGCTGGTTATTCAATACCAAGCCTGATCAAGTGCAAGTTGTTATTCATCCACAAAGTGTTATTCATTCGATGGTTGAATATGTGGATGGCTCAGTATTGGCGCAGTTGGGTAATCCCGATATGCGTACGCCTATCGCACATGCATTGGCGTGGCCGGAGCGCATCGAATCAGGTGTTGCGAGTTTGGATATTCTTGCTACCGCGCGTCTGGATTTTTCTGCGCCGGATTACCACCGTTTTCCCTGTTTGAGTTTGGCGCAACAGGCTGCTGAGCGTTCTGCTACTGCACCGGCGATATTAAATGCAGCGAACGAAGCTGCCGTGGCTGCTTTTTTAGCACGACGCATCCGTTTTGATCAAATTGCCCATGTTATTGATGAGGTATTGCAGCGTCAGGATGTGATTGAACCGACATCTATTGAGCTTGTCATAGCCACCGACCAAACGGCGCGCAAGCTAGCGCAAGCCGTTATTGAACGCTTATAAGTGGCTTAGGCTGCCTGAGACGAAGGGAAAAATATGACATTGTTGTACGCCGTTGTTTCCTTTCTTGTGGCCATTATCATTTTGGTAAGTGTGCATGAGTTTGGTCATTTTTATATCGCACGCCGCTGCGGTGTTAAGGTGCTGCGTTTTTCATTGGGATTCGGCAAAGTGCTTTGGCGTCGCCACGATCGCCTTGGAACTGAATACACCATCTCGGCACTGCCTTTTGGCGGCTATGTAAAAATGCTCGATGAGCGTGAAGGCGATGTTGCGCCAGAATTGCTCGATCAAACGTTTAATCGCAAAACCGTGTGGCAACGCATGGCGATTGTTCTCGCAGGCCCGGTGGCTAATTTTCTTCTCGCGATTGTATTATTTTGGCTGTTGTTATTGCAGGGCGAGCAGGGTTTAGTGCCTGTGATTGGCAGTGTTGCGCCTAATTCAATTGCCGCTAAAGCAGGGCTAGAAGTTGGTCAGGAAATTATCGCGCTCGATGGTGAGTTAACACCAACTGAGCAAGCGCTGGGAAAACAATTATTGGGTCGGTTGGGCGAGACGGGTGCATTGAGTTTTACGGTTCGTTATCCCAACTCTGCATTGCAGTATGAAATAAAAGTCCCTCTTAATCAGTGGTTACAAGGTGCTAAGGATCCAGACCCTCTAGAAAGTTTAGGTTTGGAAATTCCTCCTATTAAACCCGTGGTGGGAAATGTTTTAGCGAATAGTCCTGCTGATAAAGCAGGATTTAAAAATGGCGATAACATTGTTCGCGTTAATGATTCGGTCATTATCGATTGGCGTGATTTTCAAAAAGACATTCGCCCTCATGCTGGGCAGCCTTTAACGGTTGTGGTAGAGCGAAAATCGACCAGTGATGTTGTGGAAAATATAAGTTTAACGGTAACGCCGGAATCTTTTACGGAAGAGGGAGTCTCTTATGGGCGTGTCGGTATAGCGCCACAACCTTTGGATGAAAAGCTGATTCGGCACTATGACTATTCAGTTGTGGGTGCTTTTTCAGCTGGTGTGAAAAGGACGTGGGAAACCTCTGGTTTTGTACTTTTGTCGGTTAAAAAGTTAATCCTTGGTGAAATTTCCACAAAAAACTTGAGTGGGCCGATAAGCATTGCTAAGGTGGCCGGCTCTTCGGCACATAACGGCTTAAAAAGCTTTATTGGCTTTGTTGCTTTGCTCAGTGTGTTTTTGGGGGTGTTTAATTTGCTGCCAATTCCGGTGTTAGATGGCGGCCATTTACTCTACCTCTATGTAGAACTTATTCGCGGTAAACCTGTATCTGAAAAGGTGCAGGCAATGGCTACACAGATAGGTTTTTTATTGGTAATCGGCCTTAGTATTTTGGCTATGTATAACGATATTCTGCGGTTGTAAGCGGTACATCCCTTCTTCCTCGATAAATTCTTATTAATAATTAGATGATATGAAGCGAGTTTCAATGCGATTTTCTGGCTGTTTATTTGTACTACTCATGTCCATTACGGCACAGTTTCTGTCTGTTGCTGCGCAAGCGCAGTCACAATCCTTTCGCGTTAGCGATATTCGTGTTGAAGGGTTGCAGCGTGTTTCAGCCGGTACGGTTTTCACGGCATTGCCCATTCGAGTTGGCGATTTGTTAACGCAGGACGATATCCAAAACGCCACACGTGAATTATTTAAAATTGGTTATTTTGCGGATGTCGCTATCAATCGCGATGGCGATGTATTGGTGCTTGTGCTTAAAGAGCGCCCGGCGATTAATAAAATTGAATTGGAAGGCAACAAAGCCATCAAAACAGACAACTTGATGGATAGTTTAAAAAAGAACAATTTATCAGAAGGGCAAATTTTTCAGCGCGCAACACTTGAAGGTATTACTCAATCGTTACAACGTGAATATATTGCGCAGGGGCGTTACGGCGCGACAGTCAATATTGAAATTGAAGACTTGCCTCGCAATCAAGTAAAAATAAAAGTAAAAATTAATGAAGGCACTGTTGCGCGCATAAGACAAATTAATATTGTCGGCAATAGCGTATTTAAAGATCAAGATTTGGTTGATTTGTTTGAGTTACATAAATCAGGCATGTGGTCATGGTTAAGTGGTAATGACAAATACTCCAAAGAAAAAATGAAAGGCGATCTGGAGCGTGTTGAGTCTTACTATTTAGATCGCGGTTATCTCGCATTTAAAGTAGATTCATCACAAATTTCATTGAGCCCTGATAAGTCAAAAATTTTCATTACGGTAAACGTGACTGAAGGTAATATTTATAAAATCAATGATGTTCAATTGGCGGGTGATCCCGTTATTGATGAAACTCTTTTGCGTCAAATGTTGTTAGTGAAAAAAGATCAGATTTTTTCGCAAGCAGCAATGACTACATCTTCTGAATACATCAAACAACGCTTGGGTAACGAAGGTTATACCTTTGCAAAAGTAGAAGGTATACCAGAGCGTAACGAAGTGGATAAAACTGTAAAAATCACGTTTTTTATTGATCCGGGCAAACGTGCATATGTAAATCGTATTAATTTTCATGGCAATGTAAAAACGGTAGATGAAGTATTGCGCCGCGAAATGCGTCAAATGGAAGGCGGTTCAGCGTCAACTGCGCAAATTGACAATTCCAAAGTTCATTTGGAGCGTTTAGGTTTCTTTAAAGAAGTTAAAGTCGATACCAAAGAAGTTCCTGGTTCTCCAGACAAAGTTGATGTTGATTACACCGTTGAAGAACAGCCATCAGGCAGCATGGGATTGCAAATCGGTTATGCGCAATATTCAGGTTTGCTGTTTTCTGCCAGCATTCAACAAAACAATTGGTTTGGTACGGGCAAATCTGTTGGCTTTAGTTTTAGTCGCAACCAGTATCAAACCAGCTACAACTTAAATTATACCGATCCTTATTTTACGCCCGATGGAGTGAGCCGTGGTTTTAGTCTTTACTATCAAGCCAGCGACTATGGTTCTTACAATGTAACGCCTTACAGTACGGATGTGTATGGCGGCAAAGTGAATTTTGGTTATCCCATATCAGAGATTGAGCGTATTGGTTTTGATATAGGCTTGCGTACTATGAAAGTTACGCCAACAGCTTATTCATCGCAAGAAATTATACGTACACCATTGGTTGTAGATGGTCTTTATTATGATTCGAGTAAAGGCTTCATCAGCAGCGTTATTACACAATCTGACTTAAATGATTTGGTTGCACGCGCAAGTAGCGGCACTGATTATATTGCAGGTACTTATACGCCTACTACGCTTAATGATTCTGTTTTAGGTGAAAAAGGTTTCTTGGATATTTATGGTGATACCTTTAATGATGCACAGGTCAGCGTGTATTGGCTGCGTTCAACACTTAATCGTGGTGTTTTGCCTGATAGAGGAACTCAGCAACGTATATCTGGAGAAGTTAGTTTGCCGGGTGGTGATTTACAGTATTACAAACTTGATTATGATGCTCAGGCATTCCAACCGCTTACAAAAAATTTAACGTTGCGTGTACATGGGCGTTTTGGTTTTGCGGATTCTTATGGCAAACTGGATAGGTTGCCGTTCTTTGAAAACTTCTACGGTGGTGGTTTTGGTTCAGTAAGAGGTTTTGAGCGAAACTCTCTAGGCCCAAGAAGTTCAGTGCAGGAAACACCTGTTTCTGTCTATTCCGCATGGGATGATACAAATGGTGATGGCGTACAGCAACCTGCAGAGTTGTCTGCACCAACGTTTATATTGTGTGAAGATACAACCTCCATTACTTGTAATCATGGAGAAGGTAAAATACTTACCACAAAGCAAGCGGCGTATTCAAAACGTCGAAGTGCCTTTGGCGGTAATACAATTGTTGAAGGCGGTGCTGAGGTATTATTCCCATTACCCTTTATTAAAGATCAACGTTCACTGCAAACCAGTGTGTTTCTTGATGTAGGAAATGTGTTTGATTCAGCATGTGGTGCAAATCAACTCAATTGCTATAACGTAAGTGCTGATCAGTTGAAAGCATCTGTGGGTATGGGATTAACCTGGATGTCCAGCTTTGGCCCGATGACATTTAGTATTGCTGAACCAGTGAGTAAAGAGACTTCGTCGGATGACTTCAAGTTTTTCCAATTCTCCTTGGGGCAAACATTTTAATAAAACACACTTACGTGTTGATAATAAAATCTGTAATAATTTTTTAATCGTTGTTTAATTTTAATAAGAGGAAAAAATCGTGACCATTATCCAAAAATTTGTAGCAACTCTAGCGTTGTGCATGTTGTCAGCTGTGTCTGCTGCAGAAGGAAAAATTGCAATATTAAATCCATCTGGTGCGGTAATGGCAACGGCTGCTGCAAAAGCAAAGTTTGAAAAATTGGAAAAAAGTGCTGACTATGCAGCAACAAAAGCGAAATTGGATGGCACTGTTGCAGATATTAAAAGTTTGAATGCGGCCTTCCAAAAAGAAGGGACTACGTGGTCTGACGAGAAAAAAGCTGAGTCAGAGAAAAAATTGCAAAACTTAAATCAAGATTACCAATTCAATGGTAAAAAATTGCAAACTGCTCAGCAAGAGTTAGGTCAGCAAATCATGCAAGAAATGGGTGCGAAAGCAGAAGCTGCCGTTAAGCAAATTATTGAATCTGAAAAAATTGGCTTAGTGCTTAATAGCCAAGCAGCTATTCACGCTTCTGCTGAATACGACATCACGTCGAAAGTGACTGAGTTGTTGAACAAAGCTAAGTAATTAGTGTGTTGTTAAAACAAGAGTCTTACACATTGCTCGATCTGGCTCAGCGCATTGGCGCTGAGCTGATTGGCGATCCGCAACATGTTATAAGTGCATTGGCGACGTTGCAGTCTGCCACGGCAGCTGATCTCAGCTTTATTTCCAATCCGGCATACAAAAGACATCTCGCTACTACGCAAGCGGGAGCTATTATTGTTCATCCTGATTTGGCGGATGAGGTAGTTGGTAATAAGCTCGTTGTTGCAAATCCTTATCTTTGCTATGCCCAATTAACAAAGCTATTTGATATCACCCCTGTCGGGAGTGTGGGCATTCATCCCTCTGCGGTGGTCGGTAAAAACTGTGTTCTAGCTAAAGATGTTTGCATCAATGCTAATGCAGTTATTGCTGATAATGTGACATTAAGTGATGGTGTTGTCATTGGCGCAGGTTCTTTTGTAGGTGATGACTGTGTTCTTGGTGCAGGCACTATACTCTTTGCAAATGTCACTCTTTATCATGGTACGAGTATCGGTCGTGATTGTATTTTTCATAGCGGTAGCGTGATAGGTGCCGACGGATTTGGATATTCACCTTCTACGGATGGTTGGGTGAAAATTCACCAGCTTGGCGGTGTTGTGATTGGCAACCGAGTAGAAATTGGTGCAAATACGACCATTGATCGTGGTGCATTGGATAATACTTTTATTGATGACGGCGTTATTATCGATAATTTAGTGCAAATTGGTCATAATGTGCGGCTTGGTAAAAATACCGCCATAGCTGCGCACACTGCAATCGCGGGTAGTACTACAATTGGCAACAACTGCACTATTGCTGGTGCTGTTGCTATTGCTGGTCACATTACTTTGGCTGATGGTGTGCATATTACTGGAATGAGCATGGTGACTAGCTCAATTGATGAAGCTGGTTCTTATTCGTCAGGCATCCCTTTGGCGCCTACGAAAGCCTGGCGAAAAAATGCAGCGCGCTTTCGCCAATTAGATAGCTTGGCTGTGCGTCTTATTAAATTAGAGCGACAGCAAGAAGACGATAAATAATTTCTGGTTGAGTCTGATTTTTACAATTCAATTTCTTTTTACTTAAACAGTGACTTTAGGACCATTAGTTATGATGGATATCAACGAAATACGCGAATATTTACCGCACCGCTATCCATTTTTATTGGTAGATAGAGTCGTAGAGTTAGTCGAAGGTGAATCCATCGTCGCCTATAAAAATATTACTGTAAATGAGGAAGTGTTTAATGGGCACTTTCCACAAAACCCAGTATTTCCCGGCGTCATGATTATCGAAGCTATGGCGCAAGCTGCTGGAATTCTTGGTTTTAAAACGATGAATAAAAAACCACAAGATGGTTCAATTTATTTATTTGCTGGCGTAGATGATGTACGTTTCAAGCGTCAGGTTATTCCTGGTGATCGTTTGCAATTAGAATCACGCATAATTTCTGAAAAACGTGGCATTTGGAAATTTGAATGTAAAGCAAGTGTTGAAGGTGCCTTAGTCGCCTCTGCAACCATTCTCTGTGCTGATCGTAAAGTATAAGTCGGCGAATACATTCGACGAGCTTAACTGTAGCGATTTTGTGAACTGTAGTGAGAAGTTATTTTGATTGATCCACAAGCAATAATTCATCCTAGTGCCAAGTTGGCGGCTGACGTTCAAGTTGGCCCTTGGACTATTATTGGCGCTGATGTTGAAATTGGTGCGGGTAGTGTTATCGCCTCGCATGTTGTTATTAAAGGCCCCACTTTCATCGGCGAAAATAATCGCATTTTACAATTTTCATCAGTAGGTGAAGGTACGCCGGATTTAAAATATAAAGGTGAGCCTACACGCTTGGTTATTGGTAACAATAATACGATTCGTGAAGGCGTTACTATTCATCGCGGTACCATTCAAGATCGCAATGAGACAACGATTGGCGATAATAATCTGTTAATGGCTTATGTGCATATTGGCCATGATAGTGTTATTGGCAACAATTGTATTTTAGTGAACAACTCTGCACTTGCGGGGCATGTGCATATTGGTGATTGGGCTATTCTTAGTGGTTATACGCTAGTGCATCAGTTCTGCAAAATTGGCGAGCATAGTTTTACGGGAATGGGCACTGCTGTTGGAAAAGATATTCCTGCATACGTTATGGTAAACGGTAGTCCTGCGGAAGCGAAAAGCGTGAATGCAGAAGGGCTTCGTCGTCGTGGGTTTAGCAAAGAAGACATCGCAACTATTACCAAAGCCTACAAATTAATTTATCGTCGTGGTCTTACGCTTGACGAAGCCATTGTAGAGTTAGAAGCGTTATTACCGGAATGCGCACCATTATTGCCATTGCTTGAGTCATTGAAAAGTTCTACGCGCGGCATTGTAAGATAACTACAATATTTTTCTAACTGCACCGAAAAAAAATAACAAAAATTAATTTATAGAACTTGGGGTGCTTAATGTCTAATCGCATACACATAGGTATTGTTGTCGGAGAGGCGTCTGGTGATATTCTTGGCGCAGCTCTCATGACCGAATTGCGTCATCATTTCCCTAATGCAGAATTTTCTGGCATTGGTGGCCCGCGCATGTTGGCGCTTGGTTTTCACTCGTACTTTCCACAAGATCGTCTGGCGGTGATGGGGTTTATTGAGCCTTTGAAGCGTTTGCCTGAACTACTGCGTATTCGTAAATTCTTGCGTGAGCATTTTATTGCCAATCCTCCTGCAGCTTTTATTGGAATAGATTCGCCTGATTTTACCATTCCCCTTGAAGGCTCTTTAAAAAAAGAAGGCATAAAAACGGTACATTACGTTAGTCCGTCAGTGTGGGCTTGGCGACAAAACCGTATTGTAAACATTGCTCGCTCTGTTGATTTAATGCTGACGTTATTACCTTTTGAAGCTGCTTTTTATGAAAAGCATAATGTCCCTGTGGAATTTGTTGGGCATCATCTTGCCGATGAAATTCCGATGGATGTTAATAAGTATGAAGCCCGCGCTGAGCTAGGTATTCCTGAACATGCACGAGTTGTTGCGCTTTTGCCCGGTAGTCGCAGCGGTGAAGTGGAATGCATGGGCTCGTTATTTATGCATGCAGCAGTGTTTTGTTTAGAACAAGATCCAGGTTTATTGTTTTATATTCCCGCCGCAAATTCTGATCGTTATCGTCAGCTACATTTACAGCTGAATGAATATACCGATTTCCCAATAAATTTAATCAATGGACAGTCGCACAAAGTGCTTGCTGCTGCTGATGTGGTTTTACTAGCTTCTGGTACTGTGACTTTAGAAGCAATGCTGTTGAAAAAGCCGATGGTGGTGGCTTATAAAATGTCACCACTAACGTTCAAAATTTTATCGTGGTTGGTGAAAACACCGTTTGTATCTTTGCCTAATTTATTAGCGAATAAATTATTAGTGCCAGAATTGCTGCAGCATGATGCGACCCCTGAAAAGCTCAGTGCCGCGATTCTAAATTATTTTGAAAACCCTGAAGAAGCTCAGCAGCTCAGTAAGACTTTTGCTGAGATGCACTCGGTTTTGAAACGTAATGCAAGCGAGCGCGCTGCTGCTGCTATTGCCAAGTTAATCAATACGTAGGTGATGTTGTGTTAGAGCCATTTATCAGTAGTTACATTGGCGTATTGTTAGCGGGTTGCGATGAAGTAGGGCGCGGGCCTCTGGCAGGCGATGTTGTTGCAGCGGCGGTTATTCTTGATCCTCACAATCCTATTGACGGTTTGGATGATTCAAAAAAACTGACTGAAAAAAAACGTGAACTTTTATTCGATGAAATAAAACTCAAAGCGAAAAGCTGGTGTGTTGCCCGTGCATCGGTTGCGGAAATTGATAGCATTAATATTTTGCAGGCCAGCTTGTTAGCGATGACGCGTGCAGTGCAAGGTTTGCATGTGCAACCAGAGCACGTATTGGTTGATGGCAATAAATTGCCAAAATGGCATTACCCTGCTGAAGCTGTTGTAAAAGGCGATAGCCGCGTTGCTGCTATTAGCGCGGCTTCTATTTTGGCAAAAGTAGTTCGCGACCGTGAAATGGTGGAGCTCGATAAGCAATATCCTGGTTATGGTTTGGCGGATCACAAAGGCTACCCGACAAAAGTTCATATGGAAGCGCTTGATAAATTAGGTGTAACACCTATTCATCGCACATCCTACGCACCGGTGCGTGCCAAAATCGAACAAATGAAATTATTTTAATTTTCAGAGATTTTTATGAGCAGCATTTGCGATGCCGATTTACATCATGTAAAGCCCGGCAAAAAAGTTATGCTCAAATCGTTTTATGGCAGCTTAACAGCTCCGCAGCATACAGCCCCGAGCGAAAATTATTGGCAGCTTATCGGCTGTAAGGCTGTTGTTAGTCAATTAATGTCAGATAACAGTGATCGCGTACTTATTACGTTTGAACGCGATCTGCAAGGTTTAGGGTTAACCTGTAATGGCGAGTTGCTAAATTCATTGTGGGTTTTGCTGGGCGATTTAAAATTCGTTTGCCGGTATTAGTTCAATACAAACATTTTCAGTGGGATCGTCCACACACATTATTGAAAAATCATGACTGCTAATTTTGTTCATCTCCGTTTGCACACTGAATTTTCGCTTGTCGATAGTTTGGTGCGCATCAAAAAATTGGTTAAACGCGTTGCGGATTTAAATATGCCCGCATGCGGTATTAGCGACCAGTGCAATTTTTATGGCTTGATAAAATTTTATAAAGCGGCGCAAGGCGCTGGAATCAAGCCAATTATCGGCAGTGATTTCTGGATGGCCAGCAGCGACAGCGAAGGCAAACCAACGTTGCTGACGCTATTTGCCATGAATAATACTGGCTATAAAAATATTATCGAATTGATTTCACGTGGATGGCGTCAAGGGCAGCAACAAGGCGTTGCTTATGTGCAGCGCGAATGGATCAGCGAATTCAGCGAAGGCGTTATTGCATTGTCAGGCGGTAAGTTTGGCGATATTGGGATGTCATTGCTTGCAGGCCGTAATGCGCAAGCACAAGAATTATTATATGGTTGGATGCGCGACTTCCCCAATCGTTTTTATTTGGAGTTACAGCGCACTGGTCGTGAAAACGATGAGAGTTATTTACATTCTGCTGTTGAGCTTGCGAGTGAGTTGCAGTGCCCAGTAGTGGCGACTAACGATGTTCGTTTTCTAAAGCAAGATGAATACGAAGTGCACGAAGCGCGTGTGTGTATTAGCGAAGGCCGTGCGCTGGATGATCCTCGCCGTGAACGCCGTTACAGCGACCAACAATTTCTGCGTTCTGCTGAAGAAATGACAGAGTTATTTAGCGATATTCCTGAAGCATTAGCAAATACGTTGGAAATCGCAAAGCGCTGTACCGTTGATATTCAAATGGGCAAATACTTTTTGCCTGCCTATCCTGTTCCGGCAGGTATGACTGAAGGTGAATTTTTTAGAAAAATTTCTATCGAAGGTTTGGAAAAACGTTTAGCGCGAATCCTCGATAAAACTGCACCTGATTATGCTACGCGCCGTAAAGTTTACGATGACCGTTTAACATTTGAGTTGGATATTATTATCCAAATGGGTTTTCCCGGTTACTTCCTCATCGTAATGGATTTTATCCAGTGGGCAAAAGATCACGATATTCCCGTTGGTCCCGGTCGTGGTTCGGGTGCGGGTTCGTTGGTCGCTTACGTATTATTGATTACGGATTTGGATCCACTGCAATACGATTTGCTGTTCGAACGTTTCCTGAATCCTGAACGTGTTTCTATGCCTGACTTCGATATCGATTTCTGCATGGATGGTCGCGATCGTGTAATTTCCTATGTGGCCGAAAATTATGGTCGCGATGCGGTAAGTCAGATTATTACCTTCGGTACTATGGCCGCAAAAGCAGTAGTGCGCGATGTGGCGCGTGTGCTCGGAAAATCCTACGGCCTTGCCGATAAACTTTCCAAAATGATTCCACCAACACCGGGGATGACGCTCGCACAAGCATTGGAAGAAGAAAGTATTCTCAAAGAGTTTTTAGCGCAGGATGGTGACGGCCAGGAAATTTGGGAAATGGCCGTACAGCTTGAAGGCTTGACTCGTAACGTCGGTAAACATGCTGGTGGTGTGGTAATCGCGCCGACCAAGCTCACTGATTTTTCGCCGCTATTTAGTGATGAAAGTGGTGGCGGCCTTGTAACTCAGTTTGATAAAAATGATGTGGAAGAAGCGGGCTTGGTGAAGTTCGACTTCCTGGGTTTGCGCACGCTCACGATTATCGATTGGGCGCGCATTATGATCGATAAAAAGCGCGCGAAGCTTGGCGAAGCGCCGCTCGACATTAGCGCTATTCCGCTCGATGATTCCAAAACGTTTGCATTGTTAAAACGCGCAGAAACGACAGCAGTATTCCAGCTTGAATCGCGTGGTATGAAAGATCTTATCAAGCGTTTGCAACCGGATAATCTTGAAGACTTGATCGCACTTGTTGCGTTATTTCGTCCCGGTCCGTTGGAATCAGGAATGGTTGATGACTTTATCAACCGGAAACATGGCCGTGCGCAAGTTGCTTACCCGGATGCAAAATTCCAGCACATGACCTTGAAGCCCGTGCTTGAGCCGACATATGGCGTTATCGTTTATCAAGAACAAGTAATGCAAATTGCGCAAGTTCTTGCTGGTTATACGCTTGGCGGTGCAGATATGTTGCGCCGTGCGATGGGTAAGAAAAAACCGGAAGAAATGGCGAAGCAACGCGAAGTTTTTGCCGAAGGTGCAAAAAATCAAGGCGTTGATCCTGATCTCGCCACGAAAATTTTTGACTTGGTAGAAAAGTTTGCGGGTTATGGTTTTAACAAATCTCACTCCGCTGCCTACGCATTAGTTTCCTATCAAACTGCATGGTTGAAAGCACATTATCCTGCGCATTTTATGGCAGCAACTATTTCGTCGGATATGGATAAAACCGATAAAGTGGTGACCTTCATTGAAGAATGTCGCCACATGAAACTCAAATTATTACCACCGGATGTTAATTCCGGCGAGTTTCATTTTACGGTGGATGACGCCGGCAATATTATTTATGGTCTCGGTGCAATTAAAGGTTTGGGCGAAGGCCCAGTTGAAAGCATTATTGCGGCGCGAGCGAGTGGTCCGTTTAAAGATCTCTTCGATTTTTGCGCGCGAGTTGACCCGCGCAAACTTAACAAGCGCGCAATGGAAGCGCTAATTCGTTCAGGCGCTGCGGATAATTTATGTGGTGCTGGCGGTAGTGATTCTATTGACCATCGTCGCGCGGTTATGTTTGCGGCCATGAGTGAAGCCGTTAAAACCGCCGAGCAGCAAGCGGCAAATGCGAATGCCGGCATGATGGATTTATTTGGCGAAGTGATTGCCGCGAGCGATAGCAATGCTGATGTTTATAGCGATTTCCGTCGCGTGCGGACATGGACAATTAAAGAACGCTTGCACGCCGAAAAAGAAACACTGGGCTTGTATTTAACTGGGCATCCTATCGATGAATACGAAGGTGAGCTGAAACATTTGGTTAGTTCGCGTATCGCCGATATCAAGCCCGACAAAGCGCCACAAAATATTGCAGGCTTGGTGGTTGCGCAACGTGTGATGAAAACCAAGCGCGGCGATAATATGGCTTTTGTAACATTGGATGATCGCACGGGCCGCATTGAAGTTGCTGTGTTTGCCGATACGTATAATCAGTGCCGCGATTTATTGTTGAAAGATGGCTTGTTGGTACTGACAGGGCAGGTCAGTTATGACGACTACAGTGGCATGCTTAAAATGCGCGCTGATAATATTCGTTTGCTCGCCGATGTTCGCCAGGAAAAAGCACGTGAGCTTTGTTTGGAGCTTGAGTCAGGCGCACTGCCTGCAAACTTTATTCGCCAAATTACGGAGTTATTGGAGCCGTATCGAACTACTCCACTGCAAGAAGCGCGCTGTCCTATCATCATTGACTATCGTCGCAGCAATGCGAAAGCGCAATTGCGATTGGGCCAGCGTTGGAATGTTCGTCCTGAAGATGAGTTGCTACAACGGTTACGCGATAATTATGGCGCGGGCAAAGTGAAATTGGTTTATTAAAACTGATCGTGCATTTGCATCAAAAGCTGTTTACTAGGTGGGCGCCCACGCAACGGTAAAGTAAATTGTACGTTTGTTGGGCAATCTCTCTGAGTTTATGCACGCTTTTGTCGCGTAAATTGTTTTATTTGAGTGCTAACATAATATTTGTCGTGCCATTGTGATCCCGTTTAGGTGGGGACTTTCTCGCTTTTATGGTGTTTGCTGCCCGGGATTTTTTATTTAGCCGAAAGCGAGTTGTTTTTATGAACATTCGTCGCTATTGATGGGTTATTATTTGAGCCATTTAGCGTCTAAAGTATGCGATATACAGGAATATCAGCGTAAAAGGTCGACTAAATTCGCCTTTTCGAGTAAGGTAGCGCCCCAATTGTGTCGCCGGTTGTAGCCTCATTTGTATAGTAAAAAGATGGCTGCTTCTTGAATACCCTAGACTCCACTATTTCAACCGCGGTAGATTTATCTACCCAAACTTGAGCCTATAACTGCTATGAATCTGAATTATCTGGATTTTGAACAGCCGATCGCCGATCTCGAAGGCAAAATTGAAGAACTACAACTTATAGGTAACTCCAGCAATATCAATATTGCTGAAGAAATTGCCAACTTGCGTGAAAAAAGCACCAAGCTGACAGAAAGTATTTATGCCAAGTTAACGGCTTGGGATGTGGTTAAGATTGCACGCCACCCTTTGCGCCCTTATGCATCTGATTATATTTCGCGTGTATTTACTGACTTTGACGAGCTGCACGGCGACCGTCATTTTGGTGATGACAAAGCGATTATCGCGGGTGTTGCGCGTTTAAACGGCAAGCCTGTCATGGTTATTGCCGAAGAAAAAGGCCGCACGGTTCACGAAAAAGTAATGCGCAATTTCGGTATGCCAAAACCTGAAGGCTATCGCAAAGCATTGCGCCTGATGGAAATGGCTGAACGTTTTAAACTCCCCATTATTACCCTTATTGACACCCCCGGTGCTTATCCAGGTATCGATTCTGAAGAGCGCGGTATTTCTGAATCTATCGCACAAAATCTGGCAGTGATGTCACGTTTACGTACACCGATTATTTGTACGGTAATTGGTGAAGGTTCATCGGGCGGTGCATTGGCGATTGGTGTGGGTGATCAACTGAATATGTTGCAGTACTCAACGTATTTTGTTATTTCACCTGAAGGCTGTGCAAATATTATTTGGAAGACCGTTGCTAAAGCGCCAGAAGCTGCGCAGGCGATGGGTGTGACTTCAAAAATTTTGCAAGACTTGGGAATTGTTGATGAAACTATTCCAGAGCCATTGGGCGGTGCGCATCGTGACATTGACGCTATGGCGAGAAAATTACAAGAACGTTTAATTGCACAGCTCGATAAACTCAATCAAGAACCGTTAGATGCATTGATAGAGCGCCGTTATCAACGCTTAATGAGTTACGGAAATCCTTAATCGCCGAGACACACAAAAAACCGCTGACTAAATATCAGCGGTTTTTTCTTTTGGGAGCCAATATTGTGAATAAATATTATGTTATGAATAAAAATTGCGTGCATAAATTTAAAAAACTGATTCTGTTATTCACGTTATTAATACAGTCGTCTTGCGGATATTTGATTCAGCCAGATGTAAAATCTGGAATGATTCATTTAGAAAAAGGCAGCTACAAAATTGATCCGCAACATGCCAGTGTATTGTTCAAAATAAACCATATGGGTATGTCAACGTTTGTTGGGCGTTTCAATCAAATTGATGCAACGCTGGAGTTTGATCCTCACAATATCGCCAATGCTAAATTATCTGCTGTAATTAATGTGGCGAGTATTGATGTTAACAATAAAGAATTGGAAGAAAGTTTGCGTGGCAGTAGTTGGTTTGATGTCGATAAATTCCCACAAGCTTTTTTTACAACAACCAGTGTTCAGCTACTAGATGAAAAGCATGCGCAATTTAATGGTGCGCTTACTTTGCATGGTGTAACACGCCCAATACTGATTGATGTGGTGTTTAATGGTGGCGCTGATAATCTCTTAACTGGCCATTACACCTTGGGGTTTTCCGCCGCATCAACCTTTAAACGTTCAACATTTGGTATTGATTACCTAGTTCCTGCAATTGCGGATGAGGTAGATATAGAAGTTTTTGCGGAGTTTCAAAAGCAATAAAAGTCTATTTATTTGCATCGGCTGCCAACACACTATTATTTTATTTGCGTACAAACTTTTGAATGCGTGAACCATTGATATCGCCAATGTAAACCGAGCCATCTTTTGATATGGCCACGTCGTGTGCCATATCAAATTGCCCATCGTAATTGCCATAGCGTCCAAAACGATGATCTACACTTCCGTCTGAATGAATAGCAGTAACGCCAGAGCGATGTGGCGGTGCGAGAGGCTGATCTCCGCCATCTACCACTAAAGCATCGCCATCATCTTTAATGGCAACAGCATAAGGGCGCCCTATAGTGTCGGATTTCCATTCGCGAATATACTTACCATCTGCATCAAATACTTGCACTCGTGAGTTGCTGCGATCAGAAACATAAACATGCCCGGATTTATCTAATGTTACGCCATGAGGTAAATTGAACTCGCCAGCGTTATCTCCTTTCTTGCCCCATTGAAAAAGAAATTCTCCGGTCGCGCTAAATTTCATAATGCGATTATTGCGATAACCATCGCTCACATAAAAACTGCCATCATGTGTAACTGCAACAGCGGTCGGCCGATTAAAGTGTTTTGCATCATCGCCAGCTACACCTCGTTCACCCAAGGTTAGTAGTAGGTGGCCATCATGAGAAAATTTGTAAATTTGTTGGTAGGCGAGATCTGTGACCCATACATTATCATTCTGATCAATAGTAAGCCCATGAGGCATTGCAAATGTGTTTGCTCCCCATTGATGTATAAGTGCTCCAGATTTTCCGTCAAAAATAGTAATAGTGGGCTCTTCGATAGCATCCATTATCAGCACATTATCGCTAGGCCAAAGGCGTCCCGCTCGATGAAAAACAAAAACATTATTGTGTGAGTCCACGGCAACACCAGATACGGCACCTAACTTTCTTCCTTCGGGTAATTGAGGCCAAGAATGTACCACTTCATAATGCGATGTGTTAATAGGTTGCGCATTAGTTTTTGAGCATCCAAATAAACAGCTGATAAAACCCCATGTTATAAATGAAAACATTTGTGCTCCTTGTGATGTGATGTTTTATATTGCGGGTATTATTTATTGTAACCGATGATATTGCCATGGAGTCATTGAATTAATATATTTCACCAAATATGTCCAAATGAGTGAGGTATAAACGCAAATCAAATTCATATTGATGGTAATTGGGTTCCATGTGGCGACAGAGTTGATAGAACGCTTTGTTGTGTTCTTTTTCTTTAAAGTGAGCAAGCTCGTGTACCACAATCATTTTTAAAAACGCTTCTGGCGCCACGCGAAATAGGCTGGCTATTTTAATTTCATTGACGGTTTTGGTTTTGTTGCCTTGCACCCGAGTTATGCAGTGATGTTGGCCGAGTGCGTGTTGAATGACTTTGATTTTTGAGTCGTAATATGTTCGATTAAGCGGCTGGGTTTTACCCATAAATTGATTTTTTAAATCCATCGTAAATTGATATAACTGTTTGTCAGTACGTACATCATGGCAATTGGGGTATTTTTGTAGAAGTATTTCGCTCAAACGCATATCGGCAATGATTTGTTCAACCTGTGAAATCGTGTCGGCCGGATAGCCATGAAGATACTTTAAATGCCGCATATAAAATTGTTCCGGTTTGCTGCCTGGCTGTCACGCAGATGCCATGTTTCTATGGTGTCTTATAGCGTGTGCTTCATGAATCTATACTGTGAATTTGTGTTTTATGAGGCAGTTTTCTGCTATAGTGTCGCGGAATAAAAATGCCTACAGGTTTTGATCATCGGTTACTCATAGGCCTTATTTTCTTTCGTGGTGTTGGTTTTTCTTACACTTCTGAAGTTTTAAAAGGGTTGGGTTATCTAGTGGCAGTTTATTGTACCTAGGGTGCTGTATTTTAAGTATTAAATGATTACGTTAGAATAATAAGTTGTACGTTAGACATTGACTGTATTTTAAAAAGTACGATTTTAAAAAGTACGGAAACGCACAGACTACGATATTACTTAGCCTTATCTTACCCATCATCAATCTGGCCATCTTTAAAAGTACGGAAGCGCACAGACTGCGGTAATGATTAGGCTTAACCTCCGCTCATAAATCTGGTTGTTTAATGCCCGATGTATTGAGAGGGTTGGTTTACATGCGAGGGTTTGATCTTTCAGTGTTTTTCATTTAGTCACAATCAGTAAGCATAATATTTTTGAGGCGTTATCTTGGGAGCATTATCTTTAGGATATTGTTTAACTTCCACTACAAAAGTATCTTTGCAAGCATGCCGTGACATTTACTCTTTTTTTAATAATGTTCTAGAAATAACTTCAAAATGCACGAATAAGGATATGAACTTTATCGTTGGCCTAGTTCCTGCATTAGTTATACGTAACGTTTTTGTTGTTATGTACCAGATGTCATTGTAAGTCGAACGCACAGGAGTTAGTAATGAGCCCTATAGCAGTAACAGCATCACCGCCGGTCATTCGGCTTCATCATTCTAAAATACTAGCTCTTTTTCGCGCGCTTGATAGTATTTTGATTGTGACAATGCTTTGGTCTGTGTTGACGGTTTTTAATACTGGCTGGAATAATATTTACGCGGGCTTCGCCATTGCTGCCGTTATTATCTTTGGCTATTTTGCAGAAGATAATGAGGTTTATTATCTGTGGCGTGGCCACTCGATGAAAGAATTAGCATCACGCTTACTGGTATCCTGGGCTGCGACTGTGGCAATTTTCGGGGTAGCCATCTTTATTTTTTATCCTTTCAACACCCTTAACTTGCAAGCAATCTTCGTATGGTTGGTGGCTTCGCCTGCATTCACGGTCGCGCTACACGTGGGGCGACGTGTAGTACTAACAAAAGTTCGTGCAAAGTCTAATGAGCCTCGTCGTGTCGCCATCATCGGCGCGAATGATTTGGGTTTGAGAATGATTAACTCCATGCATGGAATGCCATGGCTTGGTTATCGTGTAATGGGATTTTACGATGATAGAGCAGCTAACAACGATGTTGATAGGCGTTTGGTTGGTCAAGACATTTCTGTGAATGGTGGTTTGGATCAACTTTACAAAGATGCCCATGACGGAAAGATTGATATTGTTTTTATTACGTTGCCTATGCGCGCTGAATTGCGTATGCGTACTGTGATAGATCGTTTGGCAGACACAACGGTCTCCCCCTATGTTATTCCGGACGTATTTAGTTTTGATTTATTGCACTCACGACTCACCTGTATTCAAGGTATTCCTGCGTTAAGTATTTATGACTCACCATTGGTTGATAACGGCTGGGCTAAACGTCTTGAGGATTTAGTATTAGGTTTGGGAATGCTTGCGATATTGGCTATTCCGATGTTCCTTATTGCAATAGGCGTTAAGCTTACCTCAGCTGGCCCTGTTTTCTTTAAGCAGTCTCGCTATGGTATGGGCGGCGATCTCATTAAAGTATGGAAATTTCGCTCTATGTCAGTCTGTGAAGACGGCGCTAATGTTCAACAGGCCCAACGTAAAGATCCACGTATTACACCATTTGGTAACTTTTTGCGTCGTACATCGCTGGATGAACTGCCACAACTTTTCAATGTTATTTCTGGCAGTATGTCGCTGGTGGGACCAAGGCCACATGCGGTTGCTCACAATGAATTTTATCGTGGCCAAATCAAAGGCTATATGCTTCGCCATAAAGTAAAACCGGGTATTACGGGTTTAGCTCAAATCAATGGTTTTCGCGGTGAAACTGAGACATTGGATAAAATGTCTGGCCGTATCGCTTACGACTTAGAGTACATCCGTAACTGGTCATTATTATTCGATATTAAAATTTTGTGGTGGACCATGTTTAGAGGATTTGTCGGTCAGCACGTTTATTAATTGTGAAAAAGTTTAATGATTAAAAAGAATTTAATGTTTGAGAAGAGTGATTGAGAAGATAGATGCGTAATTTATTCAAGGCTAGTTTCTGTATTGCTCCGTCTATTTTCCCCCTCTATGTTTATGCTGCTGGGCCTGCGTTGACAGCTCAGCAAGAAGACGCTTTTAAAATAGCTGCAGCAGTACAAGAGCTCTACGACTCTAATTACACGCGAACACCTGATAAAGTTTCCGAGCAAATCACGCAGTCATCGCTTGGCTTAAGTTTGAATGAAACATGGTCGAATCAACGCTTGAGCGTACGTTGGCTTGGAACTCATTTTAGTTTTGATACGCTTGATGCTGATGCCGATCTGCAAAAAGCTGAATTTGATTGGAAAAGCCTGTGGCCTAAAGGATTTAAATCTAGTCTGAGCTTAAAGCAAGATGGCTATTTAGTAGATCAGCTAGAGTTTTCTGGCGTGGATGTTTCCACTCAAGATCTTGCAGTGGCACGATTTGGATATGGCTTTCGCGATGGTTGGTCTTTTAACTTGGGCGGCCGTGGCTTTAAACAATTGCATTCTAATGATGTCCGTCGCAGCCTGGAATACGATGAAGCTGATGGCTTTGCCGAAATAAGCTATGCAACACCCATAGGATCGTCTGTGGCAATTCGCGGTCGTAATGGTAAGCGTACGTATCAGGAAGATGCATTAGTTATTGACGATGTGAACTTTGAGTACAAACAAGCTGAAATTGAAACCAAATGGGTTCTTTCATCTAAAACAGATATTGAATTATTGGTTGCGGGATATGATCGCATTGGTGCGGTTAATGATGGATCAGGTACGTCGGCTTCGCTTGAAGCCAATTGGGTGCCAACAGAAAAGTTGGAATTTAAATCTAGTTATTCGCTGCAACATCCTGCCATTGGCGAGAATGATGACGGCACGTCTAAAATTCAAACAACGCTGGTTTCAGCTCAGTGGCAACTGACTTCTAGGCTAGCATTGGCAACTCGTCTTAGTTACACAAGAACTCACTACCTGAATACCGATCCTTTATTGGAGCGAAATGAAGGCCTTTTCAATTATTTGCCAATCAGTATTACTTATACACCAGGTACTCATTGGCAAATAAAAGCTGATACCGGTTGGCGAAAAAACACATCGCCGTTAACTTATCGTCAGTACATTTCCGCACAGGCAAATCTCGGCTTATTTTTCGCTTATTGATAGCGTAAATGAGATGTTTAAATTATTAATGTTTGCTTAGTTTGCGCTTAGTTGCTGCAACGCTTTTTCATATTTGTTTGCCGCTATACAAGCTTGCATATCTTTAGTGCATTGCGCTTTTTTGGTGCTCACCTTATCTCTGTTGCGATAGATATCCTGCAAAATCTGTGTTGCTTGGGAAATATCTGCATTCGCCCAAGTCGCGTTTTTCAGGCCGGAAAATTCCGGATGCGCTGAGTTCACGGGTATAGGTTTGTAATCAATAAGAAAGCTGTTTGTGTCCGTACAAAAATCCATATTGCCTGACCAAGCCGTTACCATTGTTGGTGTGCCTAACAGCATGGCTTCCGCAATAGTTAAACCAAACCCTTCAGAGCGATGCAGTGATGCATAAATATCTGAACTCTGGATTAGTCCTAGTATTTGGGCGCGAGTCCAATGCTGATCGATAAGTTTAATATTAGGATGTTTTGCAATCGCGGCGAGCAGCTCGCTTTTTTCCGGTGAGTCATTACCCGTATTGGATTTCAGTACCAAATAGGCCTGCGGCTCTTCTGCAAATGCGGCATTAAAAGCGGCAATTAATCCCAGTGGATTTTTGCGCTCCATCGCGCTGCCAAAACTAAAAATGGTAGAAACAAGAAAAGCATTATCCGGTATAGATAACGCCTGACGCATACCTTGTTCAGGAGTAATCAATGTGACCGGATGAGTTGCCGTTAACACGGGATATTCAGCGTATTGTTTAATTACGTCGGTTGTAAATTGTGATGGTGTGATAATGGCATTCATGTAGCGAATCGCGCGAATCCATTCATCCGGAATGGTTTCAAGCTCCCACGCCCAATAGCCAATATTGAATGTTTGCTTAAAGTTACTCAGCCCCATTTGAAAAATAACAGGCGGTAACATGGGTGGATTCAAGTGATAAATTCTACACTCAATTTCTTCGCTGTCTGCTGTCTGCGGCCAAAGCCATTCCATCTCATAAGGCTTACGAAAAAAGCTTTCCACGCTTGTGCATTTTACTGTGAAACCATCAGCGGCTAATTGTTGTGCGCACAACCGCGCCGATTCACCAATGCCTGAAATGCTGCGAAAAAAACCAATAACCTCAATGGTTGGTTTATGGTTTTGTGGTAAATGTTTTGTGCTCTTGGGAATAACTCTTTGTAAAACTTGAGCGCGAATACTTCTATAAATGTGACGAAATGTTTCTTTCATAAGTAGTAACTCACATTTTCCCGCATTACATTAATCGTAAACATGAGCGAAGGCGCACCAGAAGAGGTGAAAACTTCGCGGGTGCAATACTTACTATTTCTTGTAAAAAGTTTTTTGTTTCGGCGCGAAAAACTAATGCACCTAATGCTAAATACATTAATCCACCGGTTGTACATAGAATTAAAATTCTCAATATAGATGGTAATTCAGCAGGCAATATTAGTTTGACTAGCAAACATACTGCTAGCATAAGCGCGGATGCGATATAACTTGGTAAAATGACTTTAAGTAGTGGCCATGTCGCAGTGTGAAAAACACGTTTGAAACTGAAAATATTAATCATGCTCGACACATAGTTGATCACAACATACGTTATGGCAGAATAAACAAGCCCAAAAGGAATAACAAAATAACCGATTAAAAATGTTAATAACAATGTGATTAAGGTGCCGCTCATTATCCATCGCGATGCGCCTTGTGCAATCAATGCGGAGTTGACTTGAAAGCGAATTAACAGGGGCGCAGAACCTAATGCTAATAAACTCATTAGGTCGCCACTAGCTTGCCACTTCACACCAAAGGCTAACTGAATAAAATCACTCGCTACTGCCGATACACCAAAAAATATGGGTACAATAATAAAGTTACTTAAACGTAGTATGCGAAGCGTTGCATCTGCACGTTCGTTGCTAGTGGTGAGGCGTGCTAATGCCGGTAATGTCGTTTGTTCAAACGGGCGCACGATAATATCTTGCATAATAAATAACGCACGACCACCAATGCGATACACCGCCAATGCGACTGGCCCGAGAATAAAGCCCACCATAAAATCTAACAGCGTAGTTGCGAGGCTATTGATCAGCTGAGAAATCATTAGGGGGGTAGAAAAACCAAGCGCTTCACGTGCACGAGCAAGCTGTAAAGTAAATGTCGGCCACCAATGAGCACTGTATAACGTAATCGCACTAACCAATATGTGGCTAGTGATTTGTTGCGCAACCAATGCCCAAACACCATAACCTTTAATGGCTAGCGCAACGCCAATAACACCGGAAATAACACTGGCAACAATAGTGCGTAATGCAATCATCTTGAAAAGAAATTCGCGCCGCAATTTTGCTTCATGAACAATTTTTATGGCTTCAATCAAAAAAACAACGGAGAGCGCTTGCAGTACTGGCACCGCTTCATGGCTATAAAATGTCCATGTTAATGGCACTCCAATAATCCACACCAACGCAGTAAATAATGCAGCGCCGATAAGATTTAAATAGAAGCAAGTTGATGAAAAATCTTGATTCCACTCTTTACGCTGAACAATGGCTTGGGTGAGTCCTGCATTGATAATTATCTTGCCTACTTCGACAACCAAAATCGCGAACACGGCTAAGCCAATTTCACTCGGTGCTAAGATTCGCGAAATAACGATAAACACTAAAAAGCTGACGATACTCATACCGCTAGCGGCAACACTCATCCATGCAGTGCTATTACTTAACTGCTTTTTTAAATTCATTGAACGTGCGGACTCCTTTATCCGAGTGATTTTCCTTGTCGTAAACACAAGCGCAAAAACACGGCAATATCGATGGTGTAGCGTTTTAATAATCGTGAAGGTTCTAAGCAGAGGCGGTAAAACCATTCAAGGCGCAGGCGTCTTATAAGTTCAGGTGCTCGAGGTTTATCTCCTGCGAGAAAATCTAGAAATGCTCCAACACCAATAAGGAGTGATGCAGAAATATCGTGACGATGATTAATAATCCATTGTTCTTGGTAAGGGTTTCCCATGGCGACTAAGATAATATTTGCTTTGGACTCATTAATCTCTTGGATAAGTTTTTTGCTATCTTTCATATCATCGTAACCGTTACGAGCGCCGACTACGGTAATACGATGATTCTTTGTTAAATTTTCAGCTGCACGTGCGGCGATTCCAGGTTTAGCGCCCACTAGGAATAGTCGAGCGTTTGCTTGAATACTTTGGAAAAGTTGAGGTAAAAAATCTGACCCATTAAGGTTCTCAATAAATGAGTGGCGATGCACAATCCAACTGGCGATATCCAGCCCGATGCCGTCATTAATAATGAGGGTGTCAGGTTGATTCATCGTTTCTTTTAAGTGCTGACATTTCACAATAAAATTTGTGTTGGCAAAAAACAACGCTGTCTGTCCATGTTCCATTCGTGTTTTCAGAGTTTCTATCATCGTTGGGCTATCGCTACTAGCGATAGAAAATCCCCCTAATGGTGTAACTTCAGGTGTTTTAATTATTGTCATGCTGGATATACCTGTGTATCCGCGAAATTTTCTGGATTTAACATGCGATCAGTCACTTCTTGCCAACTCAGCACTTTACGTTTTGGAGCCTGCTCTGCGGGAGCAAGCGCTGCGTTAATAGCGGCGGCGATGGACTCTTCATCTCCAATGTTGTAACCGAAACGATTAGGGTAATCCGCTGCAATAAAAAATGGACAAATTGCGGGCAAACCAAAGAATGCGTACTGCGTTAATTTCAGCGAGGTATCGCGTAAATAAACAGGTAAGTTAACGCTCGAATAGGGTGCTAACCCTAAGGTTGCATGTTTTATATAGGGGAGTGTTTTCTCAAACGGCATTTCATCATAGACATGCACATTATCGCCGTAATCTGGTTGATGCGGCTGGCAAGAACCAATAACGTGAAATTGAATGTTAGGAAAGCGTTTTGAGGCAGTGATGATAAATTGGGGATCAAATAACATCGAGCCAAGAGAAACTGCATGAATACCTTCTCCATAAGGAGATGGGTCTGCTCTATTTTCGATTGTGTGATCTATACCTTGAGATACAAATGCAACATTGTGTTTGGATGGAATATTCTCCGCGAGTGCTTTTGATATTACTACAATGGTATCGAGTTTCTGCGCAATGCGCGCAAACGTATTGTGAATATATTCTGCAACATTGATAGTGTCGAGTGCATCAGATGCACGGTAAATAATTTTTGCAGTTGGATTAAGTTTTTTAATTAAATCAAAAAAAATCGGCGCGACACCACTTTCTAAAAAAATGACTGTAGAGTCGCGTATCCAATCGCGCAAAATATTATTCCAACCAAAACCGTAGGTGTGATACATCATGGATTCAAACGGACGAATGCGTATTGGATGAATCGGTGTTTTCCATAAATAACATTCAACACCGCCGTGGGTAACAATTTTGTTGGCTTGATCGTCGAGTGATATACGTGGGTCATGTTTAAAACGCGATAAAAAACTATAGCGTAATGAAAAGAAACGTGTGTGCCCCTTCTTGGCAAGTTCTGCTGCGATAAAATGCATTCCAGCTTTGCGTGGCGAGCGATAGTCGTGCGCACTGAGTACTAAATATTTATCTGTACCTGTTACGTGTTGGTTCATTGCCTCTCCGTACAAATCATTGTGTTAATAGTGTTGGGGGGAGCGGTGGTGCTGCGCTCGATGAGCTTGAGGTTTGGCGGTTGATATAAAAGTGATCCACCAATATTTGCCACTGTGGTGAAACAATATCTGGTTTTGTGCTGATGGCGAGTGGGTAATTTCCCCACCAGCTACCTGCTGCCCAGTAAGTCGATCCTTTCCAAATAGTGGGGTCAAGAAGATCGAGCATATGCGTAAGCGTATTCAAGCAGTTTTGATTGGGTGGTACGCCAAATTCACCGAGGAAAAGTTGCTGTTGAGTCGTTTTTGCCCACGCGGTGATGTTGTTGAATATCGCATCGAAATCACTCGCTGGGCGGCACTCTGCATCGGTGCCAGAGAAGTTTTTATCCGCGTATTGGTGCACTTCGATAATGGTGCGATTAAGTGGATCTTTTACATCGGCAAAAGCGATTGCATTCGACACACTCGTGGCTCCGCCAAACCAATCGTGAGCACCGCTCCAGCGGCCTCCAGCTAAAAATATTAAATTGGTTGATTTTGCCGCGCGCAATTCAGCCAGTGTACGTTTGCCAAGCGCAGCCCATTCACCTATCGGCATATTTGCAGGTTCATTCATAAGGTCGAATGCGGTGGCATCAGCATCAGTAAATACTTGGGCGAGCTTCAGCCATAAATCGATAAACGCATCTTGCAGCGCACTATTTGAGGAGAGACTATCAGAGTAATACTTGGCGTAGTTATGCACATCAAGCATGACGCAAATACCTTTCGATTTCGCAGTATCCACAGTGGCTTGAATTAGTTTTAATTCTGCGGCGTCTAATGGCCCCTTAGCTTCATGTTGCAAACGCTCCCAACGAAATGGCAAACGAATAACATTGGCACCGCGACTGGCGATATAACCTAGTTCATTCGCATTCGGGTAAGTGTAATCTTTGAACGCTTTACCTGGTAATAGGGTTCCAAATTCCGCGCCCGCGACATTCACACCGGTTAGTCTCGCTTGATCGAGACAGGATGCGTTACTGGTAAAGGGTAATACAGTCAGACAAATCACAATCATCAAGCGCAATAATGTTTTCATTTTTTCTTGCTCCCTAATTGTTGATACAGTTCGATGTAACGATCTGCAACTTGCGGCCATGCGTAACGGGTTGCAAATGCGATAGCGGTTGTACGGCGTTGTTGGTAGGCGGCATTACCTTCAGCATGCAAGGCAAGCAACTGTTCTATAGCAGCGTGGGGTGAATTAATATCATCCACAAGGAAGCCTAGCGTAGAGTGTTCGATCAGTCGACGAAATGGCGGTATATCACTCAAAATAGGTGTTAAACCAGCACTCATGCCCTCAATCGGCGCGATGCCAAAACCTTCATGGCGCGATAAGCAGAGAAAGTAACTCGCTTTGTTAATGAGCTGGCGAATGGTTTCATCGGAAGGGTTCGCTACTAATTCAACCGAGTCACTAAGCCCTAATGAATCTACTTTTGCTTTTAGCTCTGCATAGCTGTGATCGTATTCGCGGCCTGCAATAATCAAGCGCCATTGGCTAGCGCGAGACTTGAGTTGGGCGAACATATCTATCGCTTGCAGCAACCCTTTATTCGCAGACCAGCGGCCAAAGTAAATCAGTGTGGGTTGTAACTCTGCTGCAGCTTGATGCGAATATTTTTCAACATCAACGCCATTTTCAATCACATCTAATTTTGGTGTAGCCATAATCTGGCTGAATAAATCACGGTCATTCGTGCTGGTAGCAACGACTTTTTGATAAGCCATTCCTGATAGCCGAGTGACAGTATTGAAGTACGCCAGTTTTGCGCGTGATGCAAAGCTGGTGTGAAAAAAACCACCATGTGTGGATAGTATGAGTGAGCGTTTATGAATCCATTTTGTCGCGGCCAAAAAATCATAAAAGAAATCGACGCCGTGAATATGAACAACATCAGCATCACCCAACTCATTCAAAATGCGCAGACAAATGGGATAGCGGCTTGAACCAAAATAGGGGAGGCGGATAACCTCAATACCATCAATCATTTCGCGCGCGGGCAAAGTTTCTGACGTGTTGCGAAACAAGCGATCAAGCGTAATGATTTTTACATGTTCATCGCCCCTGCGTTTTTGATGCAGGGCAATATTGCGTACAACTTCTTCCATGCCGCCAATAGACGGCAGATATTGGCGAACAACGTGTATGACTTTAATGGGCATCAGGATTTCCTACTGCCGAATTCTTATTGGAAAGCATCCCAAGTGGATGCGTATCGAGTGGAACAATTTTTGGTGGAATAGGTGCGGGGTTGCGTAGTGTGCAGCCCATTAAGAACCACAATATTCCCGCCGATTTAAGTGCGAGCATTGAGGTTCCGCTAATTGACAGAATCAATGCAATATAAATGGATGCAAATGCACGAAAGCGTAAGCTTGATTCATCAGGTATTGGCATCAACCATAACGCAACCCATAGCATCACGCAGGCTGGTAGGCCAAATGAAAAGAACACATTGGCATAACCCTGATCGCCATAAAAAATCGTGCTATCGAACGCTATCCCCATGACTTGCTTAAAGCCCATATTAAGCAGCGTACTGCCTGTGAGCGCTAAGCGGCCATGAAAAGTATCATCCATCAGTCTTGGTGGTAATCCATAGCCGAGAATGATAACGCTGGCCACCACCAGAAATGGGCCGAGTATTGTTAGATAAAGCCCACGGCCACTCACGAGTAAGCGAACAAAAATCATGACATTTACGGTGACAAGCGAGAAGCGAGAATCTGATAACACCATCATGACAAAAGCCGCCAAGAGGAAAAATACTGTTTCTCGCCATGCTGATTTATCTTTGCTGAGGCCCCATGCAGCGCAAATAGTTGCAAAGTTGCCCATGGCGATGGGCTCTAAAAATATAGATGAAACTCGATGTGCACCTAGGAGCCCGGGGAACAATGTACGGCCAATACCTTCGGGGCGAAGTCCATTCAATTGCAAGCGGCTTTCGCGCACATATTCAGTGATATTTTGCAGTGAGCCGATGTGCACGTAGTAACCAAAAATATCGAATATATCGGTAAATAAATCGACAAAAAATAATTCGACAGCGCCAACGGCAAGCACTAATGCAATCACCCATTTGAGGCAGCGATCAGCAACTTCAGGCCTGCCAAAATTACAGCCAAGCCAAAAAAAGTAGAAAGGAATGGCGAGGTCGCGAAAGGCTTTTGAATTGAATTCGCCACCCAGCAGTATGGCCAATGAGAGTAGCCCTACCGTGCAGAGAATAAGAATACTCGCGATGGGTAATAGCCGCAGCATAAGAACGGGAAGGCCTATCGCAAAAATAATTACTTCAGCGATACCTACAGTCGCGCGCGAAACAGGAAACCCGTGCGTGCTTAAAAAACATAATAACAATTGATAGCCCGCAACGGCGAGCATCACTGTTAGTATTAAACGAAAATAAGGCACCGTTTCTTCGGCACCCATCGGCATCGCTGGATTAATGGATGCAGCGGAGATAGGTGTTAGCGTGGAATCTGGATTCGCTGTGTGCATCGTTACCTCTCAGAGCCTACTTTGTATCAGTCATTATTGATACAAAGCTGCGCCGACGATTCTTACGCTCAGACTTTTCAAACGTTGGCAGATTTCCTCTACGTCTTTGAAGCGGGACACATGCTCATGAACAACCAATGCAGCGGCGCCTGCTTGCGTAGCCACCAACTGCGCATCGCGTGCACTCTCAAGTGGATGAGTGGCAATGAGAATTACATCAAAATCTTTACTCAATGATGTCATTGTCTCGGTGTACTGTTTACTCGCGATTAATTCTTGAGGGTTCGGCGCAGGTGTTCCAGCTGGCAATACCCATAACGATGGCAAATCCTGAATCCCATAAGAAGAAACCGCTGAGCGTTTAGCAATTAAATCCGAAAGCCCGGGGTTGCGTTCATTTATACCAAAGTATTGGTGAATGTGCGGATTGCGCAGGTTGCTATCAATAAGCAACGTACGAATGCCAAGCTGGGCAAAGGCGGCGGCCAGATTGGCGGCTGTGAATGCAATTGCATCAACATCTCCTGAGCCAATTAGTGCCAAGCTAGTGTTAGGCTTGGTATTAAAATGACGCAACATAAGTTCGCTGCGTAGGCTGCGAATCGCTTCAGCTTGTTCACTTTCAGGATCGAAAATCACAGACAGTTTAGAGTTCAGGCGAGTGTTGTGATCCGGTGGTGTGGTGTAGGCAAATTGTGCGGCCAACACAGCGTCAATATCCGCCTCTGTAACCAAGCCGAGCATAATCGCTGCTTCGCCAAAGCGCAGATTGCCTTTGGCTTGTTCGGCAATAATTTTTTTCAAATCAACGTCGGTAATCTTTTCCGCATCGACTAACATCTGGCCCATTCTTGCAATAGCAACTTGTGCAATATGTTTTTCGCGAGTGACTTGTACGATATCGTTCATTACATTACCTCTTACTTTGTACTGCATCATGGCTCATTGGAATAGACGCTAGAACAGCGATACCAATGGCTTTTTCCAAATCGTAAAGGCCGCGAATACGACGATCCCATAGTTCCCAGCAAAGTGCTGCGCTAGTGCCAAATAACAGCCCAACGAATATCGCCAACAATAAATTTAAAAACAACTTAGGCGATGTGGGTGAAGTTGGAGTCTCAGCGCGATCGAGCACAGAAATATCTGTTTGTGCGATTTGGCTTTCAAGGTGAGTTTGAGATGTGCGACTCAGCGCGGTGTTGTAGGCGGATTGTGCGCTATCCACTTCTTGTTTAAGCAATGTTAGTTCGTTGCGGTTTCTACTCAATTGCAGTACGCGACTTTTTTGCGCCGCCAACTCATTTTTAAGTTGTGTTTCGCGAGTTTGCGATAACTCAATTGATGAGCGTAGGTTACCGTTAATTAAATCTAATGCTTTGTTAAGTTGCTGTTTGATGGAGTCAACCTCGCCCTGAGTTTGGCGGTATTGGGGGTGGTTTACACCAACGTTGCTGGCCAGCTCATTCAATCTTGACTCTGCTTGCGCGAGGTCATTATAAAGCTTTTGTACTTGTGGATTATCCAGTGAAGGTGCAGCGTTACGACCACTTGATGCAATTAAATCGCTACGGTTTTTGTTGTTCACGCGTTCACTTTGCACTGCCATCAGCATCGATGAAAGCTCTGATAATTTTGCGCTTTCAATATCTAAGCGATCATCCGATACCAATATACTGTGTTCTTCCTGATAGGCAGAAAGCGAGTTTTGTTTTTCAATTAATGCATTGCGCAGTTGAGCAAGTTGTTGGTCGAACCATTGCGTCATTTGTTTTGCGGGTTCTATGCGCATTTCTAAATTGGTTTGGATATAAGCGCGCGCAAAGGTGTTAGCAATTCTTGCAGCCAGTTCAGGGTTGCGTGCTTTAAAGGAAATTGTCAACACACTGCTTTCACGTTTTGGTAGAGCACTTAGATTTTTTCCAAGATAACCAAATAAAGCTAAGCGACGGCCTTCATCATTTTTATCTTCAAGTCGTAATTGGCGAACCAGGCTTGGGTCTTGAGTTAGATTAAGTTGATCAATAACTTTTTCAGCGACGTTGTGGCTCAAAATAATGTCGGCTTGAGTGCCTAGGTAGCCTGTCATGATTCGGGTAGGGAGGTTCTGACCGCTGATTAAATCTTGCCCTTTAGTATCAACCAATAAGTCAGTAGATGCGGTGTAGATTTTTGGCAGCATAATGGTAATTGCCGCTGCAAGAATAAATGCCCCGCCAGTGATATAAATAATCACCTTTTTGCGAGCAAGAAGGATTCGAATTAATGTATCTAAATTCATTGCAATCATAGTGACGTGACTCCTTAGAAGAGGCTTTCCTGGATAACTAATACATCGCCATCTTGCACCGGATCTTCTGGTTTAGCGCGCGTTTCTTTTACTGAGCCATCAGCTTGTTTGCGAAACAACTTCGCAGAGCGATCGCTTGCACGTGATGTTGGGCCGCCCGCAACACCAATCGCTTGCATAACATTTAATGGGCGATCCAAGGTGTACATGCCTGACAGCCTAACTTCTCCGCTGACATAAAATTTACCGGCAACAGGAACGTAGATAGTGTCACCATCGCGCAACCAAATAACGCTGCTCGTATCCGCTTCGCGATTTAACATTTTTTGTAAATCGTATTCGTGATGTTCTTGGTGCCCGCTAGCATCGGTTCGTACGAGAACTAAACGCTCACTGCCAGAATCTGCAATACCACCAGCCCATGCAATCGCTTGTGTTAAAGATGTTGCGCCCTCAAGAATGAGTTTGCCTGGGCGATTAACCTTACCGAGTACGGAAACTACCTGGCTGCGATATTGAATGACTTGAAGGTTTACTTGAGCACTTTTGAGATAGTTGCCATTTTGATAACGACTGGCGATAAATTTGGCTGCATCGCCAACAGATTGCCCAGCAATTTTTGTGCTGCCGAGGAGCGGTACTTCAAACGTGCCATCACTGTTAATTTGACCTTCAATCGTGAGTTCAGGTTGACCGTATACACTGAGTTTTACCTCGTCACCTGCACCTAATAAATAAGCAGCTTGCGCAAAAACCGAGTTAATAGAGGTTAGTAGCGCGCAGGTTAAAACAATTCTGAATATATTTTTAAAACAGTACACGATGTTGTGTCCTTAATTTTGTGAAGTGATCTGGGGGATGCATGCAGCCAATACATACTTGTGTTTATGCAAAACTGGGGCCGAATTCACAGGTTAATCCCGAAACAGTGCATTGGTCTTGAACAGCCATGTTTCAGTTCACGTTTCAGTTTAACTTGTTGGTGCTCCGAATCATTTCAGCGCAGAAATAATGCTCGTTTATGAACCGGGCTTTATTTTGCGCACAGTATTGGGACATTGCTCAGTTTGCGTGGAGGTTTTGTATTAGTCCAAGTCCTGTTAAAACTCCGTGCTTTTTACCATAAAATGCAAAGCTTGTAACCCGTTTTCGAGCAGTGTTAGGTCTCGGTTATTCTGCACTGGTTGAGGGCGCACTTTAAAAAGTATTTACAGGTTCAGCATTCATAGAAAAGATTAACTGGCGTCTATTGTCTGTTTTTACGTTAATGACACAATAGTCGCTAGAGTATGTGAACTCCGTTCGCTAGCGAACGCTTGAAGGGGTGGTTTGTCTTAAAATCTCGCCATGTTTAATTCGACATGAATCAAATTCTTGTGCCACATGAGTTTTTTGCGTGGCAGCCATTTGGTCCTTTGATATACAATGCCCGCCTAAATTTTCCCTCTTCCCATCAATTTGGCCGTTTATCCATTTGGGCAACCTGCCGACTAGCCTAGGACTCTGTTATGTTTGATAAAAACCAGACTATTGCTTCATTTGACCCTGAAATTTGGGCATCAATCCAGAACGAAGGTCAGCGTCAGGAAGATCACATTGAGCTGATTGCTTCTGAAAACTACACCAGCCCAATGGTTATTGCTGCACAAGGCACCAAGTTGACCAATAAGTACGCAGAAGGCTATCCGGGCAAGCGTTACTACGGTGGTTGTGAATACGTAGATGTTACTGAGGCTTTGGCCATTTCACGTGCTAAAGAGTTGTTTGGTGCCGATTACGCCAACGTGCAACCACACTCAGGTTCACAAGCAAACTCTGCGGTGTACGCTGCGCTTTGTAATCCGGGCGATACCGTATTGGGTATGAGTTTGGCTCACGGTGGCCACTTGACTCACGGCGCTAAAGTTAGCTTTTCTGGCAAAATTTACAATGCTATTCAGTACGGTTTGAACCCAGAAACTGGTTTGGTAGATTACGATGAGGTTGAGCGTTTGGCGATTGAGCACAAGCCAAAAATGATCGTTGCTGGTTTCTCTGCCTATTCTCAAGTCATGGATTGGCAACGTTTCCGCGATATCGCCGATAAAGTAGGCGCTTATTTGTTCGTTGATATGGCGCACGTTGCAGGTTTGGTTGCTGCTGGTGTTTACCCAAACCCAGTACAAATTGCTGACGTAACAACTTCTACTACGCACAAAACTCTGCGCGGTCCACGCGGCGGTATTATCCTCGCTAAAGCCAATGAAGAGATTGAAAAGAAGTTAAATTCTGCAGTATTCCCAGGCGGCCAAGGTGGCCCGTTAATGCACGTAATCGCCGCTAAAGCGATTAGCTTCAAAGAAGCCATGACTCCAGAGTACAAAGCCTACCAAAAGCAAGTTGTGGTGAATGCGAAAGCGATGGCAAAAACCTTTCTTGAGCGCGGTATTAAAATTGTATCTGGTGGAACAGAAAACCATTTGATGTTGGTTGATTTGATCGGCAAGCCTTACAGTGGTAAAGATGCAGACGAAGCCTTAGGCAAAGCGCACATTACTGTAAACAAAAATGCTGTGCCAAACGATCCACGTTCACCGTTTGTGACCTCTGGTATTCGTGTAGGTACGCCAGCAATTACGACGCGCGGTTTCAAAGAAGCTGAATGCGTAGAGTTGACTAACTGGATCTGCGATATTTTTGATGCGCTTGAAAAAGGCAATGTTGATGAGGTGATTGCAAGTGTTAAAGCTAAAGTTGCAGTGGTCTGTAAAAGACTTCCTGTTTATGCGTCATAATATTTATCGTTAAAACAAAAAAGCAGCCCTAGTGGCTGCTTTTTTGTTTTTGAAGCATGTAATTATTTAAACTTCTAAAACCACTAACGTTTGCCCTGCTTGAACTCGTGCGCCATCTGTTTTTAAAATTTGTGTGACTTTGCCTGCACAAGGCGCTGCAATATTAATTTCCATTTTCATGGATTCCAACACTAATAACACATCACCTGCATTGACCTGCTGCCCAATCTTTGCGGTAGTTTGCCATACACTTCCGGATACGGAGCTATCAACACGAATCGCATCTTCGGGAATGTCTATTTCGTCAGTCTCTTCGATGATTTCTTTTTGCTCATAATTAAATTGTCCGTTGGCATGCCAGCGCGCTAATTCTTCTTCGAAAGCTTGTTCGCGTTGCGATGTAAATTGTTCAATTGATTCTGCATTGTCGGTAATAAACGTTTCGTATTCATGCAGACTGAATTGGCTTTCTTCAATTTTGATGGAGTAGCGGCCTTGCGGAAAGTCGCGACGAATTTGTTTTAATTCATCACTGCTCACTTCATAAAAACGAATTTGATCAAAGAAATTTAACAGCCACGGCTGTTTGAATTCAGCTGTTTTACGATAGCGATTCCACATTTGCAGAGTGCGCCCCACAAATTGGTAGCCACCTGGGCCTTCCATTCCGTACACGCACAAATAAGAACCGCCAATGCCGACAGAGTTTTCTGCAGTCCATGTGCGCGCTGGGTTATATTTTGTGGTGACTAAACGGTGGCGTGGATCAATCGGGGTTGCAACGGGTGCGCCCAAATAAACATCACCTAAACCCATCACTAAATAAGATGCGTTAAACAAAACATCTTTCACGTCTTGTATTGAGTCCATGCCATTAATACGACGAATAAACTCTAAATTACTAGGGCACCAAGGTGCATTATCGCGCACGGATTGAATATATTTTTGAATCGCTAATTGGCAGGCTTCGTCATCCCAACTCAATGGTAAATGTACAATGCGCGAGGGCACGCTAAGTTGCTCAAGCTGTGATATTAATTCTGTTTCGCCGTGCTTTAAATGTGCCAGTAAATCTGCAAGTGAAAGCTCTTGGCTGTTGTAGTGAACTTGCAGTGAACGAATGCCGGGCGTTAATTCGCGTAAACCAGTAATAGGATTTTTTTGCAGCCATTGCATTAGTGCATGAGCGCGAAAACGTAATTTAATATCCAGCTCAAGTGCACCGTATTCCACTAATAAAAAGTGATCGCCCGCTGCACGATAAACAATATTTTCACCAAAGATTTCTTTTGATAATTTCGCTACAATCGGCGATGTTGGTTTCTTCACATGCCAATTAATATTTTCTGTTTGTAAGTTTTTCAAATTAGCATTTTGCGTTTTTTCAATCGCAACCGCATCATCAATACTGACAGATATAAAATTAATCTTATCACCTGCACGCAATTGCCCGAGCTTCCATAAATCAGCGCTGATAACAGTAGCAGGGCAAACAAAACCACCGAGCGATGGGCCATCTGGGCCGAGAATAACAGGCATATCGCCCGTAAAATCCACTGTACCAAACGCGTAAGCATTATCGTGAATGTTGGATGGATGCATGCCCGCTTCGCCGCCAGAGGTTCGCGCCCAGGTTGGTTTTGGACCAATCAAACGAATACCGGTGCGGCTGGAGTTGTAGTGAACCTCCCAGTCTGCATTAAAAAAAGTGTCAATATCGTTTGGTGTAAAAAAATCTGGCGCGCCGTGAGGGCCGTAAATAACGCGTACCTGCCAAAGATTTTGAATCTTGGGTTTTAACGTTTCAAGTAATTCAGAATATTTAATCTCGGGATTACAATTAACAGCATCTAGTGCAAGTACATCGCCTGCACGTAATGCACGACCATTGTGGCCGCCGAATTGTCCAAGCGTAAACGTGGATTTCGCGCCCAAATAATCTGGACATTGAATGCCGCCAGCTACACATAAATACGTGCGTGCACCGCGTTCGGTAATTCTGCCAAGATGTAATTGTTGGCCAGATTTAATAGTAATAATTTTATTGATGGCAATATTTTCACCATCAAGTTTTGCATCAATCTCGGCGCCCGTTAATACAATTTTTGTATCGCAACCAAATTTTAAAATAGGGCCTTGCAATGTAATTTCCAAACCAGCTGCACGTTCATCGTTATTGAGCAAACGGTTGCCTAAACGAAATGAGTAATTATCAAAAGGGCCTGAAGGTGGTACACCAATATGCCAATAACCAGTGCGTGCTGGATAATCTTGAATAGTAGTTTGCGTGCCGCCTTGTAATACATCAATGCGTGCAGGTTTAAAACTAAATTGGTTTAAATAACGTGTTGTCATTAAACCGTTAATTAAGGTTTCATCTTTTAAGAGTGTGCGTAAATAGCCTAAATTTGTTTCAATGCCATAAAGTTGAGTATTGTCTAGTGCAGATGATAATTTTTGCAAAGCGTCATCACGATTCTCACCGCGAACAATAATTTTTGCCAGCATGGGATCAAAATAAGCAGGTACTTCAATACCACTTTCTATCCATGTATCAATGCGTAAGTTTTCATTACTTGTAGGGAATTCAACTTTACTTAATAAGCCTGCACAAGGCTGGAAATCGCGCGCGGGATCTTCCGCGTAAACGCGTACTTGAATCGCGTGGCCTTTGGCCGTCAGTGGTGCGCGAAGGTTTTTTAAATCACCTAATTCACCAGCGGCTTGGCGTAACATCCACTCTACTAAATCCACGCCGTACACTTCTTCGGTCACGCCGTGTTCAACTTGTAAGCGAGTGTTGACTTCAAGAAAATAAAATTTATTGTCTTTTGAATCATAAATAAATTCGACAGTACCCGCATTGCGATAGCTTACAGAACTTAGCAATTGTTCTGCGGTGCGCTGCATCGCTTGGCGTTGTGATTCAGGTAAATTAGGAGCAGGGCATTCTTCTACGACTTTTTGGTTGCGGCGTTGGCTTGAGCAGTCACGCTCGCCAATCGCAACGGCGGTGCCTTTACCATCGCCAAAAACTTGCACTTCAATATGGCGTGCTGCGGCGATAAATTTTTCTAAAAACACGCCGTCGTCGGCAAAGTTATTTTTTCCTAGTCGTTTTACACTTTCAAATGCACCGACTAAATCTGCTTCGCTATTGCACAGTTGCATGCCAATACCGCCGCCGCCCGCAGTGCTTTTTAACATCACAGGATAACCAATGGCTGCAGCTGCTTGAATCGCTTCGTCGAGATTTTTTAATAAGTCGGTACCGGGGCAGAGTGGTACATTTGCAGCTTGCGCAAGTTCACGGGCTTTATGTTTTAAGCCAAAGGTAATCATTTGTTCGGCAGTGGGGCCGATAAAAATTAATCCTGCCGCTTCGCACTCAGCAACAAAGCCAGAGTTTTCGCTTAAAAATCCGTAGCCGGGGTGAATGGCTTGTGCACCAGTTTGTTTTGCGATGGCAATAATTTTTTTGCGATCTAAATAGGTTTGCGCTGCAGCGCCTTCGCCCAATGAAAATGATTCATCGGCAAGCCGAACGTGCAAACTATCGGCATCGGATTCGGCGTAAACTGCAACTGAACGAACATTTAATTTTTTTAGTGTACGAATAATGCGAGTAGCGATTGCACCGCGGTTGGCAATTAATACTTTGGTAAACATATGTGCTCCGGCAGGTCGTCCCGCTGGTTTAATACGACAGTGGTCGTCCACTGAAGAATCACTTTATTTTTGTGTGTTAATGAAAATTAATTCCAAACCAATACTTCAATCGGTGTTGGGTTGTAACCATTGCAAGGGTTGTTTAATTGTGGGCAATTTGAAATTAACATTACAATATCCATTTTTGCTGTTAACTCGACATATTTTCCGGGTGCGGAAATCCCGTCTTCAAAGGTAAGTCCACCTTCGCTAGTTACAGGGACATTCATAAAAAAATTAATGTTGTGTGTGATATCGCGTTTGCTGATGTTGAACTCTGGGTGTTCAGCAATCGCTAGCATCCAGCTGTCGCGACAGGCGTGCATGCAGCGTTTTTCTAAACTGTAACGTACGGTATTGCTTTCTGTGGCGCAAGCACCGCCAAGCGTGTCGTGGCGACCACAGGTATCGGCAACTATTTCTAATAATTCGCGATTAACATTTGACATTAATTTTGTGCCAGCACTTAAATACAAATTATTTTGAGTGCGGATGGTGTCCATAGAGCTGTAACGCTCGCTAGGATCTTTGGCGTTGTAAAATAAAACATCGGCTGCTTGGTTGCCTTCTAAATCTACAATACGAAAGGTTTGCCCTTGTTTTATTTCACCAAGAAAATAATCGCCCGCAGCAACATAGTGGCGCGCAACGGATTTTTCAGTTTGTAATGAGCTTTCAAGAAGAGTCATAGTGTTCACCATCATTTCGTAGCTAGGTAGTACAAAGCGTTATTTTTAAATCCGCGCTGATTTTCGGGGCGAAAGTTTTTGCAATAATCATCATCAGCTACTTTATCTGCTTCGCCTATATCAATTTGAATGGGTGTATAGGGGTAATGATTTGAAAAATTGAGCGGGTGAGGGCAGGTGTGAAGCACCACTAAAGTATCCATTTCAAAACGCAAAGTGACGCTATTACCTTGCGCATGGTTTTTAGTGTCTAGCCAAATATTGCCATCGTTATTCGCTTTTACTTTGCTAAACCAATTAACGTTGGATGCCATATCAGCTTTGCCTAATCCATATTTGGCAAGTTCAACTAAAAAAGCATCGTTGCCATTTTGAAACCAATCATTGCGATCGCGCTGGTAGTCACGTTTCCCCCAGCGTTGTTCAATCATTTCTGCATTGCTATTGCCACAGACTGTGTCATGCCAGTTACCTTCACCGTTGGCTGAATAATCTTCAGTAATGGATGCAAAAATTCTACCCATGTCGGAATACAAACAATTGCCATGTTGTAATTTAAAAGTGTGTTGGCATTTAAGTGTGTCGGGTGCGTTGTAACGCTCAAGTAAATTACGCGGATTGTAAAAGAGCATGCCGATATTTGCACCGCCTTGTAGATCGGTTATTTTCATAAATGTGCCACGGCGCAATTCTAAAGACCAATGGCTGTTGCCAGGAATTTCTGTTGTGTAAAAAATATAACTCATGATTTAAACGCCTTCTTTTTCTAGTTCTGTTTTTTGTGCGTCAACAGATTGTAGTTCAGTCGGTAATTGTGTGCTGTTACGAGTGACAGGTAAATCGTAAGTGATACTTGCACCGTAAGCTTCTGGCGAATGCGGGTCACGACGCAACTTGTCAAATACCCAAAGGCGTGTGCCCAAATAAAATCCTTCACTTAAATCGTGCGTAACCATAAATACAGTGAGATTATGTTCGTGCCATAATTTTAAAATCAGTTGATGCATGTCAGCGCGAATACCGGGGTCGAGTGCGCCAAAAGGTTCATCTAATAATAAAATGCGTGGTTGGCGAATCAATGCTTGAGCAATGGCTAGGCGCTGTTTCATTCCGCCAGATAGTTCATGCGGGTATTTATTGATTGCAGCCGTTAAACCCACTGACTCTAGTAACGATTTCGCTTCATCGACAACTTTTTGTTTTTTGCCGCCAAACAGTTTCCCCAATAAAGGCGAGTGTTCAAACTCGCGAGCAAGAATTACGTTTTCCAATACAGTTAAATGTGGGAACACCGAGTATTGTTGAAACACAATACCGCGCGATTGATCTGGTTCGTTAGGGATTGGTTTGTTATCTAACAGCAGTTCGCCAGATGTTGGTGATTCCATTCCCAGTAACATTTTTAAAAATGTACTTTTGCCGCAACCAGATGTGCCAACCATGGTAATAAATTCACCGGCATTCACTTTTACATTCAATCGCTCAAGTACAGTATTGTTACCATACTTTTTCCACATGTTTTTTGCATGAATAATAGGTACTACAGTAGGTAATAAAGTAGGTGCTAAAGCGGTCGTGTTATTAGTCATATTATGCGTTACCTTGTCCGTTACTTTGATAATGCCATGCGAATAATTTTCGACTTGTATTAATCAACAGCCAATCAATAATAAATGCAAGCAACGTAATCCACGCAACATACGGTAGGATGACATCCATCGACATATAACGACGCACTAAAAATATTCTGTAACCAAGCCCATCAGTTGAGGCAATGGCTTCTGCTGCAATTAAAAATAACCATCCAGAGCCTAGCGATAAGCGCACTGCATTAATTAAGCGTGGTAGTAATTGCGGAATTAAAACGCGTAGCAATATTTGCCAGGTGGATGCACCAAGTGTTTGGGCTTTAACGAGTTGCTCTTGTGGGATTTCTTGTGTACAGCGTTGAATGTCGCGTGCAATAAAGGGTGCGACACCAATAACAATTAATGCGACTTTAGATAACTCATCTAATCCAAATACAATAAATAAAATAGGCAATAGTGCCATCGGTGGGACTAAAGAAATGACAGTGAGTATTGGCGAAAAAGGTGCGTGTAACGTTGGTATTGCACCTGTTAGCAAGCCAATTGTAAAACCAATAACGGCGGCGATACTGATGCCCAATAATAATCTTTTTAAGCTGCTACAGGTATCGGCCCAAAATAAATATTCGCCGGTTCGTTTGCTCGGATGTAATACATAGTCATTTAAAGTTGTGCCCATTTGCATAAAGCTTGGCAATAATTTATCAGTCGGATTCTCGGCAAGGCGAGCATCTGAACCTAATAAGTACAACAGTAAAATAACCACAAATGGCAAAATACCTAAAAGCCAGATAGTGGGTTTTGTGGGGGTAAGATTAATTAGACGTTTCATGGCGTTCTCTCTTAACTCAAACTTGCTTGTCGTGAGCTATTTGCTCTGAAAACATAACAAGCAAGTTTGAATTTTTAAAGTGGTGGAATTAAAGCTCTAGAAATATTTAGAGTTTGCCATCCGCAGCCATTTGCATATAGGTAGTATCAAAACGTAATTTGATATTTTTTGGGTTCCCGTACACGCCTTTCGGGCCTTCGACGCCAATAAAGGCCGCATTGGGTGCGCCATCACCTAATAATCCATGCGCGAATGAAAACTCAGCCACTTTTTTCATCGTGCTTAAGAGTGCATCGCTTTTTGAAAACTCAACAGCGGAAGCGGGGGTGTAAAACATTTTGGTGGTTTTTAGTTGAGAATCAAAACCGGCAAGGTCTGTGCTGGATGCGGTAGCCATTGCCGTACGAGCAGCAACGCCTTTCGCATCGGATGCGCTCATAGTGCTCATGATTTCATACCATGCGCCTACTAAGGCTTTGCCGAGCGCAGGATTCTTTTTCAGTGTTTCCGTATTCACGACAAATAAATCCATAATCTCGCCAGGAATTTGTGATGAGTCAAATACTTTGGTGCTGTGTGGTTGCGCCATGATTTCGCCCACAAGTGGATTCCATGTAGTAACAGCAGTTACACCTTTGGTGCCATAAACTGCGACCATGTCGGCGTCAGAGGTATTCACAACTTTTACATCTGCTTCTTTAAGTTTTACGCTTTCTAATGCGCGAGCCAATAAATAGTGAGAGACGCTTAATTCAACTAGATTGACGTTTTGTCCTTTGATGTCTTTGAGTGATTTGTTATCACCCTTGAGAATAACTGCGTCATTGCCGTTAGAGAAATCGCCCACAATCAATGCAGTACTATCAACGCCGCCAGCAGCGGGAATAGTAAGTGCATCCATATTGGTCATGGCACAGGCATCAAATTGTCCGGCAGTGTATTGGTTGATAGATTCCACGTAATCATTGATTTGTGTCACTTTTATTTCGATACCGTATTTTTTTGCCCACTTATCAATAATTTTTTGTTCAACAGAATATCCCCATGGCATCCAGCCAACATAAATCGACCAGCAGACTTTAAACGGCTCAGCTGAAGCAAATGCGGTGCAAAAAGAAAGGCTGCACGCTAACAATAGTTTTGCGACAACGCTGTTTGTGAATAACGATTTTTTAATGGAGCTAGATTTAGTTGCAGGTGGGTGTGTGATAGATGGGTATGTAGTTGAAGATACAGTGTTGGCATCAAGCATGGTAAACCTCCAGCGGTTTTATTTCAGGTTACAAAGGTTGTCAGGATTTGGGGCACTCTGGCAGTCAAGTTCTGTTTACATGATCCACAAGCGGCTACCTAAGCGCCAAATGTTGCGACACATGTGTTTAAACAGGCTTTTGGCCATCATCTCCCGGGCTTTTATCCCGCCGTGTAACCTCGCTGGTATTAACCGTTGGGGTCGAAAGCTCTCGGACCAGTCATTGTTTAAGTGTCACCTAAACTAATCGGAACCCTAGCTGTCTATTTTTGAGAACTGTTAAACATACTAAACCACGCAGAGTGCAGATCAGTGTGATTACTTGTTAACAATAATCTTAAGGCAATATAAGTACCAACTTGATAAAACCTCGTTCTCTACATTGTTTTCAGCGGATTTCGAGGAATATTATGCGAATGTTCTGAGATATTTGTGGCAAGCCATAAGATATTTGTACCAAATTGGTGCTTTATATTATTTCTCCGCTTTTATTGGTGCATTGTTCGGTGGCGCATAGATTTTGTATTTAGTCTCTAGTAGTGCTATACAGATAACATATACTGTTGATAAATTGAGCAAAAACGTGACTCGCTTTCTGTTCAATTTATGAGAAAGTGTTAGAATCCCTGAAAGCTGAATGTACCAATGAGTGGCTGGCTAAATATTACGTTGTAACTATTGCTGGTTAAACAGAAGGAATTAACAACAGTGGGAATTCTTACGCAATGAAGACTACGGATCGTGAAGTAGAGCACCATACATCTAAGCAATGGGGGAGTGGAAACGTCCACACACTTATGAGCCAAAATAGGCCGGTCATGACGGATCAAGCTGTTATTCAACATATCAAACAATGCCGCGATATAACACGTAGCTTTGCTAGTAGCGTATTCCCTATTTTCTGGCCAGCATGGTGCAAACAAATTATTGAGCGAGCCGAAAAGGCGACGTCTAATAAAGAGCAAGTTGCATTGTTGGAGGTTCGCAATTTACTTGCTGCAGTTCAAGAGCCGGCCGAACAAGAATTTTTGCAATATCTCAGTAATGGTTTTGTTAAATTTAAAAATAAAACGCTGAATACCCTAACCGGCGAAGAGCGTTTTTCGGGTGACATGTTGTCGCTGGTAGAACATTCTGATTTAGAAGAAACCATTGCTATTACGTCCATCTCTCATCGTGCTGAAAATACTTTTGCTGAATATTTATGGACTGTGCAAGAGCGCTTAGTCTTATTGAATGGCAGCGAAAAATTAGATTCACGTAGCAATCCTTCAAGCCCAGTCCAATTCTGTGAAGCTTTGCGTAAAGTGTTGTCCAGCTTAGACGTCGATGTTAAAACCAAAATCATGGGTTATAAGGTTTTTGATCAAGAAGTGATTGGGCAATTAAATCGTCTTTACACTGATCTAAATCAATATCTTATTGCGCAAAGCTTGTTACCTGATTTGCGTTTTGCTCACAGCAATAACAGTGGATCGCAAAATTCTTCTGCACCTGAAGTTGCTGAAAGCAATCAGGATGCTGAGCTAAATAACGACCTGCCTGGTGCCACCACAGATTCATTACATCGCCGTGCAAGCGACCGTTTATTAAGTGGTACCTTGAGTCAGCATGATGCGCAATATCAAAACAGTTTATTGAATGCTATCCGTTTACTTCAAACTCATATTGTTCAGCCTAATAGCGCTGTAGCCGCTCAGGCAAATGTGGGCCAGCCAGTTGCGGCTAGCGGTTACTCGATGGTTGGTCAGGTTGCGGGTGCAGTATCATCATCTGTGTCTATTCATCCTTCATCGTTGCAGGTTTACACCAACCACCAGTTAGTGGGTGTATTGGATAATATGCAGGCGCAGGCTCGCAATGCTACCCAAACAGCGTTTGCTAATACCCCTGAAGGAAGTAATTTAGTCGCTTTTCTTGCTCCTCAAACTGTTCAGGCTGTTAGTCAGCAGATGATGGAAGAAATTGCTAAAGAAAATGAAAATGGCGCAGTTGAATCCAAAGACATGCAAACCATCGATTTGGTGGGTATGTTATTTGAATACATGCTTTCTGATGAACATTTGCCAGACTCCGTAAAAGCGTTACTCAGTTATTTACATACACCCTTCTTAAAAATTGCATTTATTGATCAAGACTTCTTTGAGCAACCAGAGCATCCAGCACGTGTTTTGTTGAATAGTTTGGCTGAAGCAGGCATTCGTTGGGTGAGCAATGATGGCACTGATCAATTTGATATTTTTGCCAGGATTAAGGCAACTGTATTTCACTTGTTAGAAGATTTTAAAAGTGATGTGCGTCTGTTTGCTGAAACATTACTTGAGTTTAATTCTTATACTCATAACGTTGCGCGTCGCCAAGAGTTAATGGAGCGTCGCACTTTGGAAAAAGCGCAGGGCGAAGAAAAATTGCGTGAAGCCAAAATGTTGGTTAATCGTGCAGTTCGTACTCGTACTGATGGCCGTGAAATGCCTTCCGCTATATTGCTATTGTTATTGCAACCTTGGTCAGATTATTTATCGTTCCTGTTGTTACGTTATGGTGTGAACTCAAACTCTTGGATACGTGCAGTTAATCTTATTGATGATTTGTTGTGGAGTTTAGAGCCTAAAACGTTGCCGGAAGACAAGGCTGCGCAATTGGATAAGCAAGATGAAATGATTGCTACCTTAAAGCAAGGTTTCGAAACGATTGGCTATGAGCAAGCAAAAGGCCGTAAATTAATTGATGCCGTTATGGCGCTGCAAAAAATGGCGTTACAAAGTCGCAAAGCTGAACCAGCTCCTGCACCTATGCGGACAAAATTGGAAACTATGGCCGATGAAAAGGCTGGAAACTTAGGCGAGGCGTCACAGCCACAAACTGCAGAAGAAGCCAATATTGTCGATAGTTTGAGAATGATTGAGTTTGGTACCTGGTTTGAATTTGAAGGTGGCAAGCGTTTAAAAGTGGCCTGGTTTAATAAAAAAACCAACCACTATATGTTGGTCGATCAGCAAGGCAAAAAAGTGTCTTTGGTGTCTGGCTTGCAGTTAGCTCGCGATATGATTGCAGCAAAAGCGCGTATTATTGCGGGTAGCAGTAAACCTTTCTTTGAGCGCGCATTAGAAAATATTTATCAAACATTGAATGATCGAGTAAGCAATTTGGCGGCGGAGATGCCGAATGAGTGATATGAGTACCCATAATAATGATCGCGCACTTGAGCGCCATACTATCAATTGTGATGTTGATGTTTACGATAGTGTGAGTGATGTCTACGTAGGAAGATTAGTTAATATTCATGCGCAGGGCGTGATGATTATTGGCGATGTTTTACTTGAAGAAGATAAATTGTATGAACTGGATATGCATTTGCCTAGTGATAATCAAGTGCTGAAGTTGAGCGTAGATTGTTTGTGGGTGCGTGAAGCTGATCAAATTGGTAAATATTGGGTTGGCTTTACCATTATTGATTTGTCACCAGCATCAGCTAAGGAAATTCATAAGCTTATTGAAATTTGGTGCAATGGTTAGAATATAAAGTGCAAGGTTGCTTGCACTTTATAGTGTGAAAATTCCGCAATAAATATTGATATAAAGTGTTTAAAATAAATCTGTAAATATAATACCTAGGCCAACAACTTGTTGGTGGTAATTATAATCAATCAGGCTATGACCATAGCCATCAAAATAATTGAAATACCCGCGCATTGTTTTGGTTACTGGAAATGTCCAGCTTAGTTCAGCTGCGCCATAGTGGTTGCCGTGTAAGTCATTGCGCACCTGCAAACTAAAAATATCCGATTTATATTTATATGAACCTGAAAGCTCAAAGTGCCCCATATAACGAGATATATCCGGGTTGTCATCACCTTTTGGGTCTCCTGGATATTCTTGTTTTTCTTCAGGTAATCTGTACCAAGGTTTAAGCGCGAAGGCAAGGTTATCTTTTTCAAACACAGTATTAAGCATAATCCGGTTCCAGCTGCGTGATAGCAAGCCAGTTTGGCCGTTGGACTGATGGTTTAAAATGGCTTCGTTGAGTACATTGTGAAAACCAAAAATTTCTAAATCATTATTGAAGCTTAAAATAAGTTCGGGTTCATGATCTGTTTCGCGAAAGGGGGCAGATAGGCGACGATTGTAAACTTGCCATAGAGAATGGCTGGTGTAGCCTAAATACAAATGTCCATTGTCATTAAAAATATTTTCACGCAATAGTATTTTCACGCTGAGTTGTAATTCGGTTTCGGTGTGGTTTAAGTCTGTAAGTTCGGATGCTGTTTCTTCTTGGTTACCCGCTTCGCTTTTTGATCTGTATGGCGCGCTGTTAGGTTTATTCATGTAGCTAACAGGCAGCAAAAAATTGCGTTTGTGAGGTGTTAAAATAAATCGATTTGAACGATTGAGAGCTTCTATTGTAAGCCTGTCTTGTAGCAAGCGTCGTTGTGGCGAATTTTTGTTGTTGCCATCGTTTTTGGTTGAGGCAACAGTAGTTGACTCTATCTCTGGTTGTGATTGATTCTTCGGCTCATTGATAGGAGCATTTGAATCTGTAGGTTGAGATATAGAACTGGCTTCTGTATTTTTTATTTCGGCGGTGTTGTCAGGTTTTCTTTGTTCTAGTAACAGCTTACAAGCTTCTTGCAACTTTTTAACGGTCATAGTTTCATCGGCATTCACGACGCTTGTTTGTAAGCATGCCAGCATTTTTTCTTTAGGGTAGGTAGAACTATCGCTCTCTGCAAACGAGGGCGATGCAATGAATAAAAGAGCTACTGAGACTAAAAAATACCGCATTTGCCACATCCACCTAAAGAATAAGTCACGCATTGTAGGTATTGTAATACGTATGGCAAGTGGCAAAAGTAACTTTTAAGGCCAATATTGAACGGATCGTACGTTAGTTAACACTTCTTGTTAGAGCTTGTGAGAAAACATTAACGTTTAAGTTGTAGAGGATAGCCAGTTTTCAATTTCATTTTGATGCCAGCGTTCCAGTAAGGCAATTCCTTCATCGACAATATTCAAATACATATCAATGATGTTAGTAGCAATTTCAAATAAACGATTACTGTCCGCGGTTGTTTTCCCACTTTCGGTCAACACATCTTGCTCCACCATATCCAATAAAAATGTCAATTTGATTTCATAGCTCTTTAAAGAGCCTAATAGCGGTGAATTTTTATCTAATATAGTTTCCATCCGTTTGGCTTGGTTGCGTAACTTTTCATTGTTGACCTTGGTGCATTGAATAACGTAGCGCAGTTTACTGGTGTAGTCTGGATCGCACTGGCCTAATGCTGCAGTGTAAGTGGCAAGCGCGCGAATGCGGCCAATTTGTTCGGCAACCGAAGGCATAAGGCGTGTTGAAAAATGTAAAACTTCCAATTGTTTAGAGCGATTGGGGTAAATCGTACCTGTTGTATTGATAAGTGTTTGTTCATTTTCGTCGCTCATCATCAGTGCGCTCATGGGTTGTTCGAGCTGTTTGGCGAGGGTGGCGACTAGGGCTAAAAGGTGTTCAATCAGATGACAATGGAGTTCGTAGTTGTCGATAACGGAGTCTTCTTGCCAGTCATGACTGATGGTTAACCATGCGCTGCGTAAGTTGTCTTGATCTCTCGTTGAAAGAAGCCCTTGGGTTTTACTGGTAAACGCCATAAATAATTGCAAGCGAGTAGTCAGTTGATGTTGTAATGTAGGGAAGTCTTCAAGGAAATGCTTGTTGCCCCCTAATAAGCCCATGCTCATACCTCTGTGGCGCTGAACGGCTTTAATCATTTGGATAAGCTGTTGAATCAGCATCAAGGCATTGAGTCGCTGATGAAATAGGTCTGCGAAACTATCAAAAGTATCTTTTTTGCCAGACTTTGGTGCGATATTTATATTTGTTTGTGCGGTCATGGTGCTAAGGCTCTTCATTCTGTGTCCTAAATGAGGTCATCCCCGCCAAAATGAAGGGGTGTTCGGTACATTTACTATCTAGGTTAGATTGAGCAACACTTGTGCCAGCTAAGTTTTATTGATGTGTTTGTTCAGCAATAGATGGATATTTGGGTTTGCACTTGAGTTGTTTAAATAGGGGCGCGTATATTTGCGCCTGTCGTTTCACTCCGTTGGTTTTTATTTACATTGAATAAGGGATTCGTATATGAAGGTTGGATTAATGTTTGGTTTTGCAGCGCTTACATTGGTGAGTGTGAATAGTGGTGCGGTTCAGGTTGATGTAAAGCCGGGGCTGTGGGAGCACAGTGTAAAGTTTGATGAAAAGAGTTTGGCGGCGGCGCAAAAAGAACATCAACAAGAAATACAGCAGGGAATTGCGGAAATGAAAAAGCGGCTTGCAGATATTCCACCGGAGCAGCGCGCTCAAATAGCGGCAATAATGAAAGCGAATGGTGGCGATTTGGATTCTCCTGATGTAGGCGCTATGGTGCAAAAATTAGTACCTAAGGAGCCTATGGTTAGTAAAGAATGTCTTACGCAAGCACAAATCAATGAAGGTCTTATGTCCTCCTCTCAGGGGAATTGTAAAAATCAAATAACGCAAATTAGTGGTAATACTTTTAAAGTGGTGTCTGATTGTAAAGAGAGTGCTTTATCGCGTCGCGATGAAGTGTTGATCACCGTACAAAACCAAAAGTTGTACACAGGCAAAGCCTTGTTTGACAGTGATAAAGCGGGTGGGACGCCTATGCAAGCTACTATAACTGGCAAATGGCTTTCCAGTGATTGTGGCGATATTAAGCCTCATTCGCATGACGACGATAGCGAAGAAAATGAGCCGCTGGAAGAAGAATAAATAGATGAGTAGCAAGAAGAATAGTTTTTTGTTATCTGAACGTACTTACTATTGTTTAGCTGCAAAAATAATTTTTTATTGTTCTACAAATAAATAGAGATTTATGTATGCGTCACGGCGAGTTTCATCGAATACATCATATTGGTTGGCTGCGCGCAGCGGTGTTAGGTGCTAATGATGGCGTCATCTCCACCGCGAGTTTGATGATGGGGATTGCTGCGGCGCAAGCAGATGCGAGTTCAGTATTGTTGGCTGGAGTTGCTGGATTGGTAGCGGGCGCTGCATCCATGGCCGCAGGCGAATATGTTTCGGTGCGCTCGCAAGCGGATACAGAAGCGGCTGATCTGGCGCGTGAACGTCATGAATTGGAATCTGAACCAGAATCTGAATTGCGTGAGCTCACAGAAATTTACGTAATGCGTGGCGTGACGCGAGAGCTTGCGCGTCAAGTTGCTATTGAGCTCATGGAGCATGATGCTCTCGGTGCTCATGCGCGCGATGAATTGGGTATTCTTGAATTTATGCGTGCGCGACCATTGCAAGCGGCGTTGGCATCAGCAGGAACATTTGCGGTGGGAGCGTTGATTCCCTTGTTAGTTGCGGTTTTAGTTTCGCGCAATATTTTAATTCCTGCAATTGCAGGTGTGTCACTGATATCGTTAGCTGTTTTAGGTGGATTGGCGGCCAAAGTAGGTGGCGCGAATATATTCAAAGGTTCGCTGCGCGTGAGTTTGTGGGGCGCACTTGCCATGTTGCTGACGGGAGTCGTTGGGCATTTTTTTGGTGTTGCTGCTTAGTGAGAGTTTCGTTGTGAGAGTTTCGTTAATTATTATGTACATGAATTGCTTGGTTGTTAATGTGGCGACAGGAACTAAATTTCCATAAAAAACTCATTACTGTATCGGCAGATATTGAGTAAATAATAAACAAATTAAAGTTTCAGCTAAAGGAAAATCCGAGAGATAATATCTATGTCATATGCTCAGCTAGAGACATAGCTGTTATATGCGGTGTAATATAGTCGCCCAAATTAGGTGTCGTCAGAGTTGATGGAATGATCGATAAAAAATTACTCAGCATTTTGGTATGTCCAGTAAGCAAAGCTCCCTTGGAATACTTTCCAGAACAGCAAGAACTTGTTTGCTGGGCGAGTGGTTTGGCGTATCCCATTCGCGATGATATCCCTGTCATGCTTGAAAGCGAGGCTCGAACTCTTACCTTAGAAGAAGTCGCCTCAAAGAAAAAACACACACAAAGCTAAATAATAAACGTTAACCTCTTAGTGGATTACCTATGAAGAGCGCTGAAATTCGCGACGCCTACCTTAAGTATTTTGAAAGTAAGGGGCACACCATTGTACCGAGCAGTTCGTTGATTCCAGGCAATGATCCGACACTGCTATTTACCAATGCGGGTATGGTGCAATTTAAAGATGTATTCCTTGGTGGCGACAAGCGCCCTTACGTTCGTGCTACTAGTTCGCAACGTTGTGTTCGCGCAGGCGGAAAACACAACGATCTTGAAAACGTAGGTTATACCGCACGTCATCACACCTTTTTTGAAATGCTCGGCAACTTTAGTTTTGGCGATTATTTCAAGCGCGATGCGATTCAATATGCGTGGGAATTTTTAACTTCGAAAGCGTGGTTAAATATCCCCGCCGATAAACTTACTGTCACTGTCTACGCTTCAGATGATGAAGCCTATGATATTTGGAACAAAGAAATAGGTGTGCCGGCTGAGCGCATCATTCGCATCGGCGATAATAAGGGCGCGCCTTACGCATCCGATAATTTTTGGGCGATGGGTGATACAGGTCCTTGCGGCCCGTGCACAGAAATTTTTTACGATCACGGCGCGGATATTTGGGGCGGCCCACCAGGCTCACCCGAAGAAGACGGCGACCGTTACATCGAAATTTGGAATAACGTGTTCATGCAGTTTAATCGTACGGCTGATGGTGTTTTGCATCCGTTGCCTGCGCCTTCCGTTGATACAGGTATGGGGCTTGAGCGTATATCTGCTGTGATGCAGAAAGTTCACTCCAACTATGAGATCGATTTGTTCCAGCATTTACTCAAAGCCGCTGCAAAAGCGACTGGCACGAGTGATCTGGAAAATAAATCGCTGCGCGTTATTGCCGATCATATTCGCTCGTGTTCATTCTTGGTAAGTGATGGCGTTGCGCCTTCCAATGAAGGCCGTGGTTATGTGTTGCGTCGCATTATTCGTCGCGCGGTACGTCATGGTAATCAGCTCGGCCAAAAGCATGCATTTTTCTCCACGCTGGTAAAAGCATTAGTGGAAGTGATGGGCGATGCTTATCCTGAGCTTGTTAAAGATCAGGCGCATATTGAGCGCACATTGCTGCAAGAAGAAGAGCAATTTGAAAAAACCTTGGATAAAGGTATTGCCGTTCTAGAAGAGGCACTTGGTAAATTAAAGGGCACTGTGATCCCTGGGCAAGTAGCTTTTACGCTTTACGATACCTACGGTTTTCCGCTGGATTTAACCAATGATATCGCCCGTGAAAAAGGCCTTACCATCGATACCGAGGGTTATGAAGTTTGCATGGCGGCTCAGCGTACTCGCGCACGTGCTGCGGGTGCATTTAAAGTTGATTACACCGCTGCCGGTTTGGATTTTCCGGCTACAGAATTTTTGGGTTACTCCTCATTAGCAGAGCAAGGCAAAGTTGTTGTACTGTTAAAAGATGGTGCCAAGGTTGAACGTTTAGCCGAAGGCGATGATGGCGTTATCATCCTCGATCGCACGCCGTTTTATGCCGAGTCTGGCGGTCAAGCTGGGGATTCTGGTTATTTAATGTTAGGTGCTAACCGTGTTGAAGTGCGCGATTGCCTCAAGCAAGGTGCAAGTCATTTACATATAGTTCATGTGCTGCAAGGCGCTGTCAGTGTTGGTGATGTATTGAATGCTCAGGTTGATGCTGCCGTGCGTCAAGCCAGCGCGCTTCACCATTCTGCGACTCATCTATTACACGCTGCCTTACGTAAGGTGTTAGGTGAACATGTTACGCAGAAGGGGTCATTAGTAAACTCTGAACGGTTGCGTTTTGACTTCTCGCACTTTGAAGCTGTTTCAGCGGATCAGTTGAAAGCAATTGAAACACTGGTTAATGATCAAATTCGCGCTAACACTCCGGTCGTGACTGATAATTGCACAATGGATGAAGCGAAAACCAAAGGCGCTATGGCGCTGTTTGGTGAGAAATATGGCGATAACGTTCGCGTACTTACCATGGGCGATGGTTTTTCGGTAGAGCTTTGCGGTGGTACTCATGCGAAGCGCACGGGCGATATTGGCTTAATCCGCATTACTTCTGAATCCGGTGTTGCAGCAGGTATTCGTCGTATAGAGGCTGTTACAGGTGCTCAGGCGTTGGCGTTGTTCGACAAAGTTGAAGCCTTGGTGGATAACAGCGCGCGCGTCGTAAAGGCCAATCGCGATAACTTGGCCGATAAGTTAGAGCAATTAATTGCGCAAAACCGCAAGCTCGAAAAAGATTTAGCAGCACTCAAGACCAAGCTGGCAACAGCCGGTGGGGGTGATGTGTTGAGTCAAGCGCAAGAAATTGCTGGGATTAAAGTGCTGGCCTTGAATCTTGAGGGCGCCGACTCCAAATCATTAAGAGATAGCGTTGATCAATTTAAAAATAAATTAGGAACTGCTGTTGTCCTTTTAGCAGCCGTTGAAGACGGTAAAGTCGTATTGACCGCAGGTGTTACCCAAGACGCAACCAGTAAAATCAAAGCTGGGGATTTAATGCGCTTTGTCGCTGAGCAATTGGGTGGTAAAGGCGGCGGTCGCCCGGACATGGCGCAAGGTGGTGGTACTGACGTTGCTGCCTTGGATTCTGCGCTCGCTTCAGTTGTGCCTTGGGTAAAAACACAGCTAGGTGCTTAGCAACTAGGCTTACCAAATGATGAAAAATTATGATTTATCATCTTTTTTATTCATTTAGGTTAACTTTTTTTGGAAACTGGTGTTTAATTGCCCGCCGTTTTGTGACGTTTCAAGTAACAAGCGCCAGTTGTGCATAATGTGTAAAAGGGTAGGTTGGTAATGAGCTTATTAGTTCAAAAATACGGCGGCACCTCAGTAGGTTCTGTTGAGCGTATTGAAGCTGTAGCGGATAAAGTAGCTGCATTTCGCGCACAAGGGCATGACATAGTTGTGGTTCTTTCCGCTATGAGTGGCGAAACGAATCGCCTAATTGGATTGGCAACGCAAATTCAAGAAATACCAGATCCACGCGAGTTGGATGTATTGGTATCTACTGGCGAACAAGTCACTATTGCACTCTTGTGCATGGCGTTAAAAAAGCGTGGTCTTGACGCTCGTTCTTATACAGGCGGCCAAGTTCGAATTTTGACCGACAGTGCATTTAATAAAGCGCGCATTCAAGCGATCGATGAAGCTAATATGCGGTCTGATCTTAAAGCGGGTCGTGTAGTTGTTGTTGCAGGTTTCCAAGGTGTTGATGAAGCTGGCAATATCACCACGCTTGGCCGTGGTGGTTCTGATACGACCGGTGTAGCATTGGCTGCTGCATTAAAAGCGGATGAATGCCAGATTTATACTGACGTTGACGGAGTCTATACCACTGATCCTCGCGTTGTATCCTGTGCTCGACGCCTTGAAAAAATTACCTTTGAAGAAATGCTGGAGATGGCGAGTCTCGGCTCCAAAGTCTTGCAAATCCGCTCAGTGGAATTTGCTGGCAAATATAATGTCCCTTTACGTGTGCTTTCTAGTTTTAAAGATGGCCCAGGAACCCTGATTACCCTCGATGAGGAAGATTCGACTATGGAACAACCTATTGTTTCCGGTATTGCATTTAACCGTGATGAAGCCAAAGTAACTGTTGCTGGCGTGCCAGACATTCCCGGTGTTGCTTCAAAGATTCTTGCACCAATTGGCGCGGCAAATATTGAAATTGATGTGATTGTGCAAAACGTTGCTGCCGATGGCACCACAGATTTGACCTTCACGGTTCATAAAAATGATATGAGCAAAGCGGTTGCTGTGCTTGAAGGCGTAGCTAAAGAGATTGGTGCGCGTGAAGTGCGCAGTAATGATAAAGTTGCAAAAGTTTCCATCGTGGGTGTTGGTATGCGTTCACATGCGGGAGTTGCCTCTCGTATGTTCACTGCCTTAGCGACAGAAGGTATCAATATCCAAATGATTACGACGTCAGAAATCAAAATTTCCGTAATCATTGATGAGCGTTACTTAGAGTTGGCTGTGCGTAGTTTGCACACCGCTTTTGGTTTGGATGCCGAGCCAACAGAGGGTCGAGTGAGGGGCTAGGTCTATTTACCTGTTGGTGTAGTTAAAGGTTGTATTTTCTCTGGCAAGATCGTTTTTTAGAGAAAAGTTAAGAAGTTTCTTCCTTGTTGCGAAAAGTAGTCAATACTTAATCTGAAGCATATCGCTTAGGGTTGCAACAGGGGTTGGTTGAGAGGCGATACAGGCATGGGAGCCTTTATTGTGCTCTTACAGGATGAGTGAAGGAGATTGTAAATGTTAATTTTAACTCGCCGTATTGGTGAAACCTTAATGGTTGGTGATGAAGTTACCGTTACTGTGCTTGGTGTAAAAGGTAACCAAGTCCGTATCGGTGTCAACGCGCCAAAAGATATTGCTGTTCATCGTGAAGAAATTTATCAACGTATTCAGCGCGAAAAACAAAATCAAGACGAAGAAGTTTGATTTTATTTTTGTGTTGTTTTCTTTGCTATAAGTTTTCTGTTCGAATGCTATCGCAGTAGCTGGTTAAACACTTGCTGCGATAATTTTCTGAGTGTCCCGCTGTAAAATATCCGTGATATTAAATCTTTGTTCTTGCTGCGTTAATTAATTTTACCAATTGAATTGATAAAATTACGTTTAAGCCTTTGATTTTCTATGAAATATGATATTATGCCGCACCTACCGAAGCAGTGGTTTGTTTATGCTTTTTCGGTACGTTTTTGGAGAGGTGGCCGAGTGGCCGAAGGCGCTCCCCTGCTAAGGGAGTATACCCGTTAAACGGTATCGAGGGTTCGACCCCCTCCCTCTCCGCCATATAAAATAAAAAACCCAGATTGCGAAAGCACTCTGGGTTTTTTTCTATCTGCTATTCTCAAATTTCTTTAACAAAATAATGGTTGTTCTTGTTTAATTCGTTGCACGAATAATAACCGTAAGGTTTTGTCATGGTATTTGTTGAACAATTTAAGTCAGAATACATGACCCCTTTGCTGTTTGCTGGAATTTCAAATTGTTAACTAGAGTTTCGTCAATATTTAAAACTCATTGAATTAATTACCACGGAGGAAAGCTATGAGTTCATTTTTGAAATTTGTTGGTTATTTTTCGATTATACCGCTGCTAATTGGTTTGTTCTTTTTTAGTAATTTTAAAGGCTATTATCGTTTTAAAAATTACTGTGCAAATGAAGGCGGTTTGCGAGTTTATGAGCAACTTAATAGAGATGCAGGGTGGTGGGCTGAGAGTAGGTATGATGCTCAAGTTGTTGCTCAGCTTAAATATGTAGAGTTTGTTCGTTATATCGACAAAAAAGATGGCAATGCTTATGACTTGCGTTATGTAGGTGGTAATCCACAAAGAGATAGTTCTTTTGAGTCTATTCCATCAGATGTTAAAAAGCAGATTAAGTATAAATGGGTGCGTATTCGTGATGATATAGAAGATGAAATTAGGTTAAAGAAGTTTGGTCATCAAGTTTTGGATGCTGCGAGTGATAAAATTTTGGTGTCTTATTATGTTTTAAGATATGAGATTTTTGATAGTCAGCATCTGCCTCTAGAAGTAGCAACTATGAGATTTTGCCCATTATTAACAGATGCTTGGGTATTTGATATAAATTCAGCTTTTAAAAATTAACAGAAGGAAAGCTTAACATGACAATTGATGCGTATAAAGTTATTAGCTTTGAGTGTGGGTAGAGAACTGCGTGGAAATTATCTAGTACGTAGGGTGGGTGGAGTGATACCCATTCAGCAGTGGTGGGTATCGCTTGTGCTTCACCCACCCTACATTTGTAATAGCATTGGAATATTACAGCGCGCTAATTTTTTGAATTTGCTCGCGTAGTTTTTCTACTGATACTTTATGTTCTGCAATACGTTTACGTTCATTCGCAACTACTTCTGCAGGTGCTTTTTCAACGAAGGCGGCATTGCTGAGTTTGGCTTCGGTTTTGGTGATATCCATTTCCAATTTTGCGCTTTCTTTGGTGAGGCGTGCGATTTCTGCATCTTTATCAATGATGCCTGCCATAGGCACCAGAATTTCCATTTGGCCAACTAGCGCAGTGGCTGACATAGGTTCTGTGTCGCCAGTATTTAACCAGGTTACGCTTTCCAGTGAGGCCAATTTTTTTAAGAATTGTTGATTGTTCTGTAAGCGCTGTTGATCTTCTGCGGTGCCATTTTTAAAGAGTACCGGTAAATCTTTTGCAGGTGAAATATTCATCTCGCCGCGAATATTGCGCACGCCCAAGATCACCGCTTGCAGCCACTCTACATCGCTCAATGCTTGTTGGTCGATTTTACTTTCATCGGCTTCTGGATAGCGAGCTAGCATAATTGTTTCGCCAGTTGCACCGGTAAGCGGTTTAATAATTTGCCAAATCTCTTCTGTGATAAATGGCATGAGTGGATGCACTAAACGCAAAATGGTTTCCAGTACACGAACCAATGTGCGGCGAGTACCTTTCTTTTGCGCATCCGTTGCATCTGCATTAAATAATACGGCTTTTGTCGCTTCTAAGTACCAGCTGCAGTACTCGTCCCAAACGAAGGAATAAATTGCTTGCGAGGCTAAATCTAAACGGTAGTTATCTAAATTTTCTGCAACAGATTTTTCAGCAAGCTGTAGTTTGCTGATAATCCAACGATCACCTAAAGACAATTCATAATCAGTCGCACCATCTTGTCCGCAATCCTGATTTTCACATTGCATCAAGGTGTAGCGCATTGCGTTCCAGATTTTATTGCAGAAATTTCTGTAACCTTCAACGCGACCCATATCGAATTTAATATCGCGACCTGTTGATGCTAATGAACAGAATGTAAAACGCAGTGCATCTGTGCCGTAGGCTTGAATACCTTCGGGGAATTCTTTGCGCGTTTGCTTTTCGATTTTTGGTGCATCTTTTGGATTCATTAATCCCGTTGTGCGTTTTTGCACAAGCGTTTCTAAATCAATGCCGTCGATGATGTCGAGTGGATCGAGCACATTGCCTTTTGATTTCGACATTTTCTGGCCTTGGCCATCGCGCACCAAACCGTGAACATAAACGGTTTTGAAAGGGATTTGCGGCGTGCCATCTTCGTGCTTCACCAAATGCATGGTGAGCATGATCATGCGTGCAACCCAGAAGAAAATAATATCGAAACCCGTTACTAATAAATCCGTTGGGTGGAATTTTTTCAAAAATTCTGTTTGCTCTGGCCAACCCAATGTTGAAAAAGTCCAAAGGCCGGAGCTGAACCAGGTGTCCAACACGTCTTCGTCTTGATTCAAAATAATATCGGCGCCGAGTTTATATTTGCTGCGCACTTCTGCTTCATTGCGGCCAACATACACTTTGCCGCTGGCGTCATACCATGCGGGAATACGATGACCCCACCACAATTGACGGCTGATACACCAATCCTGAATATCGCGCATCCATGAGAAGTACATGTTTTCATATTGCTTCGGCACAAATTGAATGCGGCCATCTTCAACGGCGGCGATAGCAGGTTCTGCTAAAGGTTTTGTGCTCACGTACCACTGATCGGTTAGCCAAGGTTCAATCACAACGCCTGAACGATCACCGCGCGGAACTTTTAAGGCGTGGTCGTCAATTTTTTCTAATAAACCGGAGGCTTCAAACGCAGCAACGATTTGTTTGCGCGCTTCGTAGCGATCAATGCCAGCATATTGTGCGGGCAGGGTACTATTGAGTTGAGTATTTACGCTGCCATCAAAATTAAATATTTGTGCGCTTGCTAAAATGGCTGCGTTTTTATCGAGGATATTAAACAGCGGTAAGTTGTGACGCTTACCAACTTCATAGTCGTTAAAGTCATGTGCGGGCGTAATTTTTACGCAGCCAGTTCCAAATTCGCGATCAACATAATCGTCGGCAACAATTGGAATTAAACGATTTACTAACGGCAATAAAATAAATTTTCCGATGAGAGATTTGTAGCGTTCATCTTCAGGGTGAACAGCAACGGCGCTATCGCCCAACATGGTTTCTGGGCGAGTGGTGGCGACGACTAAATAGTTTTTGCCTTCTGCGGTTGTTGCGCCATCTGCAAGTGGATAGCGCAGATTCCACATAGAACCTTTTTCATCGTGATTTTCAACTTCCAAATCGGAAATCGCGGTGTGGAGTTTTGGATCCCAGTTCACTAAACGTTTGCCACGATAAATTAAACCGTCGTCAAACAAGCGTACGAAAGCTTCTTGAACCGCTTTGGATAAACCATCATCCATTGTAAAGCGCTCGCGGCTCCAATCTACCGATGAACCCAAGCGGCGAATTTGGCGAGTGATGGTGCCGCCGGATTGTTCTTTCCATTCCCATACTTTTTCGAGGAATTTTTCGCGGCCTAAATCGTGGCGGCTCACCCCTTGTGCGGCGAGTTGGCGCTCAACTACCATTTGCGTGGCGATACCGGCGTGGTCTGTACCCACTTGCCACAAGGTATCGTCGCCTTTCATGCGGCGATAGCGAATCATGGTGTCCATGACCGCGTTATTAAAACCGTGCCCCATGTGCAAACTGCCTGTGACATTGGGCGGTGGAATCATCATGCAATAGGGTTTGCCGTCGCCAGCAGGTTTATTTTCCATTGAGGGCGAAAAGTAGCCTTTTTCTTCCCAAGTCTGATACCACTGGCGTTCAATTTCATGGGGTTGGTAGGTTTTTTCCATAGCAATAACAACTCGTTCGGGTGCCGCTAGCAGCGCAAAAAATAAACAGAAAATAAAGACAAGAATAAGGAAGCCGATTATACAGTCTGGGGGCGTGCTGGCCTAGGTTGGTTTTGTAATAGTTTATTGATAATGCGTGTATAAGTTAGTGATATTATGACGGGCTCTACGGTTTTCGCTCTATATCCACATGCAAAACAGGAATAGGTTTCAATGAAATTAAAAGAGTTACCTGGTTCATGGTGGACAGCGTGGCAATTGGGTAGGTTGCGCCATCAACAATTGCACAGCACAGCGACTGAAGTTTTGCCTGTGGTGGTGTCATTGACATCTATTCCCAGTCGGTTGCCTATTATCCATTTGACTATCCGTAGCTTGCTGAATCAGCAGGTGAAACCTGAAAAAATTATTTTGTGGCTTCATGAGGAGTTGCGAAATAAATTACCCAGTACTTTGCAATTATTAGTGGGTCCATTGTTTGAAATCCACTACGTAGATTTATATTGCTCACACCGAAAATTGATTCATTCGCTGGAGGCTTATCCCGAGAAAACCATCGTAACCTGTGACGATGATTTAATGTACGACTCTACTTGGTTGATGCGTTTGTATAATGATCATCTACGTTATCCCCGTGCTGTTATTGCCCATGAGTGTCGATTAATTAAGTTTAATGAGCGCGGTTCGCCAGAAGTCTATGATCAATGGAAAACAGAATCCCGTACCGATATTTCGGAAACCTGGCTAATGCCGATTGGCTATGGTGGTGTGTTGTACCCACCGCACTCACTTTTTAAAGATGTACAGGATCGCACATTGTTTTTACAGTTGACTCCCAAGGCTGATGACCTTTGGTTTAAAGCGATGACTCATCTTGCGGGAACAGCAACGCGTAGAAGTAGTAATCCAGGTAGAAAGCCTGTGCCTATTATTGGTTCGCAAAAAGTATCTTTAAAAAAAACCAATGTCCAACAGGATGGGAATTACCAACAATGGTTAGCCCTCTGTAAATATTATAAATTTCCATAAAAACCTACAATAAAACACAATACCTTACGTTATCCATTATTAAATTTTTATAGGTGTAGTTTTGGTCACACAGCTTTCGCAATCTGAATCTGATTTTCCTGTAGATGCCGTTATCACGTGGGTTGATGGCGCCGATCCGGTGCACAAGGTCAAGCTGGATGCTTATCTGGCTAGTATTGGTAGCGCGCGCCCGCGCGCAGCAAGCCCTGCACGTTTTCATAACTCGGGTGAGATTGAATATTGTGTAACGTCGATGTTACGTTTTGCGCCCTGGATTAGAACTATTTTTATTGTGACTGATGAGCAGCAACCTGACTTTTTACACAAGCTAAAAAATACAGAATATGAGCATCGCGTAGTTGTTGTTGACCACAAAGCTATATTTGCTGGCTATGAAAATTGCTTGCCTACTTTTAACATCCGTTCTATTTTGGCGGTATTGTGGCGAGTTCCCGGTTTGGCAGAGCATTTCATTTTTTTTAATGACGATTTTTCACTACTTCGTCCCATTAAAAAAGAAGATTTTTTCAGAGATGGAAAAGTGGTGATTCGAGGTAAGTGGGTGACTTTTTCTGATAGGCATCTTATGCGGCGTGTAGTGACATTGTTGCGAAAGGTTTTTAAGAAAAATGTAGCACCTGATATGCAACGGGTTAAGCATCTTGCAGCGCAGGAATATAGTGCAAAGCTGGCAGGTCTACAAAAACAGTATTATCAAATAGGCCACAATCCGCATCCCTGGCGAAAATCAACCACTGAGCGGTTCTTTAGTGAAAACCCTGAGTTGTTTGAACGTAATATCAAACATCGTTTTAGATCGGCAGAGCAATTTATTTCCGAATGCTTGGCGGCAAGCCTGGAAATACAGCAAAACAATGCCATCCTGGATAACCGTTTGGCGAGCATGCAATTAAAACCGGCAGAGCAATCACTATCGCGATTGATTAAAAAGATAGATACCGCTGAAAAGCAGGAAAAATATATATCTGTCTGTGTGCAAAATTTTGAAGAGGCGTCTTCCGATGCACAAAAATATATTATTGAATGGTTGGATAAGCGTGTAGGAAGTTTGCAGCAGTTACTCAGTAAAAAAACAGGTAGATAAAAGTGATTAAACCTTGGTTAAGTATTTTAATTCCTGTTTATAACGTTGAGCCTTTCTTGAGGGAATGTTTGGAATCGGTATTCTTGCAAGTCGATGAGCGTGTAGAAATTATTACGCTGGATGATCAATCAACTGATAGTTCTTTTGCGCTACTGAAAACGTTGCAGCAAGAGGTGTCATTGAATATCAACGTGATGCAAAACGATATCAATACAGGTATCAGTGGCGTGCGTAATAACTTATTACAGGCAGCAACAGGCGAATATATTTGGTTTTTGGATTCCGATGATGTTTTGGCAAAAGGTGCTGTAGCACAACTGAAAAAAATTGTTGATATCCATCACCCTGATATGGTGATTTGCGATTATGAAATTTGGCGAAGTGATAGCACATCGATTGCTTCCGTTGCGAAACCTAATAAATATATTCAAGGCTTTGCTGGAGCTGCGCGAAAATTCATCGAAGATCCTATTAAGTTATTTTCAGGCTTATACCAGTGCGGTAAGTTGCATTGCTGGTCAAAAATTTTCAAGCGAGAATTGTGGGGCAACGGTCTTCAGTTTCCAGAAGGAAAATATTTCGAAGATATGGTTGTTATCCCTCGTATTGCATTGCAGGTAAAAAGTTTTTATTACGTGCCTGAAGCATGGATTTGGTATCGTAAACGTGCAGGAAGCATTTTAGCCGTTCCATCTCGTAAAAAGGTTGACGATATGGCGGCGGGTATCAATGATATTTTTAAGCTTTGGTTGGATAAATATCCGAATATGCCGTTCTCTGTGCGTATGATATTTATTCGTTATGCTGTAAAGGTGTATTTTTTTACGCTAAGGGAATTAAAGAAGATTGGGCAGGATGACCGCGAAACTATTCAGCACTATCGCTCGTTGATGTTTAAAAACATTCATTGCAATAAATTCAAGCTGGTAGCTTACTATCTTCGCAGCGGTGATGTTGCTCGGTTACCAAAGCTATTGCGGCATCTCTAATTATGCATCGCAGTAGTCTATGAAATTTCTAAGGTGTAATAAAATATTGTCTTTAGCGCGTTAAAGTTTTAAAAATTTGGCGAGAAGACTGCCGCGATAATACCAACCCTTTGCCAGATATCTTTCAGCCCGCTCGCGCTCGCCGCCTCGTAGCTTAATAAAAAAAGGTAATTTTTTCGGGCATGGCGTAAGCGTTAACTTAAAGTGAAGTGTGCGTTTGCTCCAGTGAAGTAAAGAGTGAAATACAAATGCTGTGTCTTCTGCACGGAACAACGCTAATCTATACCGTCCATTATCTTTATCTAATAAAACAGACGCTGCCACGTGCATAATTAAGTATTGTTGCATTTTTGCGGGTGCGATCAATTGAATAATATCGGTAAATTTCCCTTTTTCTATAATCTCTTTTAGGTATACGCTTTCTCCCAATTGAATGGCACGATTGAACTCAAGTGCAAGATCCCTTATAAAACAACTGCCCATGGTTGCTGCCATAAACCAGTTTTCTATAATGGGTTTGTCTGGGCGATTAGTATAAAGGTTGATATAAAAGCCAACATATTCACTATTCTCTTGTTGTTGGATTTCATGAAGCCAATTCAAATTGCGGGTCATAATAATTGAAGCATCAACCCATATGCCGCCATAAGTTGCGAGTAACTGCAAGCGCAACCAGTCTGCTTGGCGATAGGGCGGTAATGCATAAAAATAATCGGGAATTTTATCAGCTGAAATCCATTCCCCAATAGTATTTTTATTAAGTATACGTATCTCATGGTCGGGGGCGTGTTGCTGCCAATTGTTGTGGCACAGTGTTACGAAGTTTGGCAATGGCAATTCATGCCAGTAGCTCCAGATGATGCGAGGTATTGCATGCGCATCGCTAGAGTTTACATTTTTTATTCCTGTGATAATTTTGTGCGGAGCTTCAGGTATTTTTACGCGAGTAATGGCAATAAATTTGTAAGTAACAATTATTGCTACAAATAATAAAACTAATAGAATTGCAAACAATAAGGGCATAGGCTTATTTCAGGTTTTGACTGTTTTGATTGCTAAATTGTATTTATTTGGTTTGAGGGCGATTTTTTAAAATACCATTATCCGCCCAGAAGCGCCCCGTTTGTTTTACTTCATTGCGAATAGCGTAATTTTTTTTCCAGGTTGCTGGGTTGTCATAAGCGCGAGGGTGATCAAGGTGCAAACAATTTACGCTGTAGCGAACTTGCTTGCCCTTTAGGCCATAATTATACAGGCGTTCGCCGAGTTCGCGATCTAGCCCTCCGTATTGCATGTCTTCATTAAATCCATTGCAGGCTTTAATGGCCTCAGTCCATGTTGAACTGTTCATTCCATTCCATGTTGCTTTTGTGGGCGTAATCGCGTTTAACAAACTTTTTATATGTTTGTTTTTAATAAGCTTCCAGAGCTTATGACTGTTTGGTTGGCCTTTTTTGATAAGCCAATCGCGATCAAAAACAACACCTTTAGCAATATCCGCTTCGGTGATAGCTTGCGAAACGGGAGTGGTAAGTTTGACATATCCACCCGATAAAAAATAACCGGGCTCTGCGAGTGTTCTATGGAGTTGAATGAAGTTGGGTTCGGGAATGCAGTCGCCGTCAGTAAAAATTAAATAATCGCAATCGGTTTGCGCAATGGTTTTATTGAGGATTTGGCATTTTTGAAAACCTTTGTCTTCATGCCAAATATGCTCAATATGCAATTGATTGCGAGCCTTAAAAAAATCAATCACATCGCGAGTGGGTTGGCCTGATCCATCATCGGCAATGAGAACCGTGAAGTTCTTTTGCGATTGGGCTTCGTAGCCAAATAATACATTTTTCAGCCATAAGGGTGAATTGTATGTAGTTATCACTATGCCAATTTTTTGCGGTGCCATGATCTTCTCTCGCATGTTTCTGTAGCTGTCTTAGCTATATAAAAAACAATTATTTTGCAAATTGTGACATGCGCCGCAGGTTTTCTTGCAGTAGCGCCGCCGGGATTGGGCTATTGTTTTTTGGCTTATAGTTATCATCAAGTGTTGAACTGCTGCCAAGGTTGTTAAATAGATAAATGTTGTCATCGTGTTTTATGGCGCGTTCAGTCCAGCTTTCAAACAATAAGCTACGGTTTTGGCTGATGTCGCCTAACAAATTTTTGCCCGTACTGAATTTTTCAATACTGGTCGTGCATCCTAGCGCGTTTTTCAATAGGGTGGGGAGTACATCTTCATGGGATGTTAATTCCGTAATGCTATGCGGGGTTACGCCAGGCCAATGAATCACAAGGGGTACCTTGGTTTGCCAATGGCTAAAGTTGCCATTGTGGCCCCAATAGTTCTGTTTGGTATCGTTAAATTCCTGACCATGATCACTGGTGATAATGACAATGGTATTTTCAAGTAATTTTTTGGCTGCAAGCTCTTGGTAAACTTTTTCTATAAGTTCATCCACGAAATGCGCTGTGGTTTTGTAGCGATTAAAAAATTCAGTCGCATCATAGTCATTGTTTAATGCCATGTAGTTTACCTGATCCAGCATTGGCTGAAAGGTATGTGGGTAGTTTTCTGGTAGTGAGAATGCGTGTGGTGCATCAAAAAACGCAAAGCCGAAAAAAGGTTTTTGGTTATCGGCGTTGTGAATGTCTTCAATGAGAAGTTGCGTAATTTCTGCGTCATTGTCGGCGCTCGATACTTTAGATCCGCTGTGGATTTCTTCCCTCAGTTTGGAAAAAATCGTGCGATCGAATTCTGGAAATGTGAGCTTTGAGCTGCCATAAATATAGTGCTGATAGTGCATAGCTTGGGTGATATCAAAAAGCACGCTACCTTTTTCTTCTGTCAACATTGCATTCCAATAACTTCCTGGAATTCCATACATTAATCCAAACAAACCATAGCGCGTTGAGTTACCTGTGCTGAAATGATTGTTAAACGTTAGCGATGTTGTAGCTATGGCTGACGTGTGCGGCATTATGTCTGTAGTAAGCATATCGGCGCGCAATGAGTCGACAACTAATATAACGATATTAGGTGGGGTTTGCGTTGCGCAGGTGAGTGGCTCCAATGGATATTGAAGCGCAGAAAAATCATTCTTTAGCGTGTTGTTTTTTTCATTGGTGATGGTAAACCCCATGCGTGAAATTTGTTTACGCATGGTCGCGGCTTGCATCCAAGGAATATAACGATTTTGAAAAGTGACTTCTTTCCATGAAAATGCATCCGCAAAGCCATTTAATAATTGTATTGCAATCATTGCCACTATGGCGCCAGAAATATATTTTCCTGTGTGCGGCTTTTTATTTGCTACATATTGTTGTGCTGCACGCCCAATAGCATATTCAGCCAGCAGCGCTATTAATATAATACCTACCAAACTGAGCCACATTATCATAGAAAATGATAAATTTTCTAATAGTGCGCCGCCCATAAACAGGTTTGCTACCATGCTATTCAAATGGAAGTGGTAAAGCGAATAAACTTTGATATTCGTGATTATAACTAGCTGCGCAATAGCAAAAATCACAATAGAAGTTTTTATGCGCAGCTGTGCGGAAGATATAAAAAATGTTAGCAAATAAATGATCAATGCAAGTACATAATTAAGCATGATGAACTGTGTTGTCATGGCACAGATCAAATAGAGTTTGCTGACAAATGACGTAGTCCAATCGCCTAATGTAAGGCTGATTACTGTCATTAATAGTGCATTAATTGTGGCAAAAATAATTAACCAAAAACCCATAGAAAATTGGGAGTGTGAGTTTATTTTGGTCGACATTTATAGGGTCCCTGTTGTTTTTTACGAATGTAAAATATTAGAGTGCTAATATCGGTAGTACGCTTTGCAATTTTTTCCATACCTGTTCAGGTTTTATGCCGTTCATACAGGGTGGTGTTTCCGTACTATTTTCATCTAACCATTTGCATTGGCGTTTGTGACAGGGCATACAATGTAACGGTTGTTCAATTTGTAAGTTGCACGTGTGTGTGCCAATGAGCCCAACTTTAGTGGGCGAGGTTGCGCCATAGAGCGAAATAGTTGGTGTTTCTAATGCGCCAGCTAGGTGTGAAAATCCTGTATCCAAACCAACAACTCCCGCTGCGGCGACAAGCTTTTCGGCGATAGTGGTGATGCTTAATCGCCCTTGTGTGCGATTGGCCTGCGGGCATTTACTAATAATGCTATCGGCAATGATTTGTTCGCTTGGGCTGCCCCAGACTATTTCAACACTGTAGCCTTGTTCGATGGCTATTGTGGCAAGTGTTTGCCAGTGTTGTGTTGACCATAATTTAGTAACCCAACTAGTACCTATAATAAAAATTAATTTTTTCGGTTCTTTCTGCACATGGCTAAAGTTTTGGTTGATACCAAAATTGAGTGCAGGTGTTGGGGCATAGTTAAAAATCTGACCAAACAATTGACGTGTGCGTTCTACGGCATGTTGATCTTTAATGACGCGATATTTTTTCTGATAAAAATAACTGGCGATAGATTCCCGCGCAGAATTTTTGTCAAAACCGTGAATGGCTGTTGTGCGCGCATTTTTGGCGATAACGGCGCTTTTTAGCAGGCCTTGCGCATCCACAACAAGATCGTATTCTTGCTCGCGCAATGCTTTTCGCCAGGCTTTAAACTCTTGCCAGCTGTTACTGTTACGCTCTTTCATCCAGCGACGTAGATGAATCGGTATTACGCGATTTACGGCAGGGTGCCAGTCAACGATTTCTTTAAAGCTATCTTCAACTACCCAATCAATGGTGATATTGGGATAGTGGCTTTTTAAATCGGTAATGGCAGGAAAGGTGTGAAAAATATCGCCCATAGAGGACATTTTAATTAATAAAATCTTTATGGGCGCTTGCGGGTTTTTCATTGGATTACTGATAATCCTTGTAAGATTTTTCTTCGATTAATTCAGAGCCAAATGCGAGATTGATATCTTTTTTCACTTTGGCGCGTTTGTCGTTGGTGACGTACACTGCGCGGGCGAGTTGGATAAACTTATCGCTAAAATCTTTTACGTATTCGCAATCGCGAATGTCGTCTTCAATAATCCACAATTCCTGGTTAATATCTTTTAGCGCTTGCTTAAGCGGAGCCAATTTTGCACCGCCCGCTGCATCTAACAAGCTGTTTACTTTTGTATTGAGAATATCGAGTTCGTGCGTGACATTTTTTAGTTTGCCTGCATCGCTAATATTAACCGCCTTGATTTCAAGAATGGTGATTTTATCGATTAGTTCGCCAAGGGAGATAGGGGCTTCAATCAGCATGGTGTCGCTCTCAGTTGTGTTTATCTGGTCAATTTTTAAAGGCGGCCATCTTAACAAATTTGAGCGAATGTGTGGGCGTTTAGAATACAGTTAAGCTTTTCCGCATGCTCGATTCGCCGTAACTGCAATATCCATCATTTTAGGATTGGGTAACTTCAGGTTGTTCATCAGCTCCACGTAAGCATTAACATCTTTAACTTGCAAGCGTGGGTTGTGGGCTTTTTCTTCGGCAATGGTGCTTACTGTCCAGCCTTTGTAATCGTGGGCTGGGTAGACCAAGGTGTCTTCGGGGAGCAATAGTAGGCTATTAAACAAGCTATAAAACTGATCCGCAGCGTTACCGTTTTGGAAATCAGTGCGGCCGGTACCGCGTATTAATAAGGTGTCGCCAGTGAAGGCATATGTCTGCCCCTCATTTTCCAATACAAAACTGTAAGAATCATCTGTGTGACCGGGCGTGTGCAGTACTTTGAGTGTTAGGTCACCGATAGGAATAATATCGCCATCATGCATCGTTTGAGATACGCAGGGTGAGTGAGCTTCTTCGCCTAGAAATGTATAAGCTCCTGTAGCATCGCGCAGGGCGCCGGCGCCGGTAATGTGGTCAGCGTGGGTATGTGTATCGAGCACATAAATCAACGTTAGGTTCAGTTCGTTAAGGAGTTGCAAATAACTTTCCACGGCTTCCAAGACTGGGTCTATCAATAGCGCTTTGCGGCTGTTTTCATCGCCTAATAAATACGTGTATGTGCTGGATTCTTTATCGAACAGTTGACGGAATATCATATATGCCTCGCTTTACATCAATGATGAGTAACGAATAAATCAATGCTGAAATATCAATGTGATTATTACCGTGCAGACCAAACTTAACGCAAAAATCTGCTGCAAACGTGGCCCCGCGATATAACGACTTAATTTCTGGCCGAATACCATGCCGAGCAAACCTCCCGCAGCAACCCAACCTAAGGTAGCCCAGTTGATGTCGATGCCTGCATGAGTGTTTAGTAAAAGATGACTGATAAATCCTGAGCTGCTGATTAATGTGATAATTACCAATGAGCTGCTCACAGCGTGAACCATACTGACCTGGCTTACAAACAAGAGCAGGGGGACAATCAAAAAGCCGCCGCCGACACCAAACAAGCCTGACAATATGCCTGTGATTAACCCGCCGATAACGAGCCCTGATATGCAACGCGGGTGTAATTGAAATTGACCATTGGTACTCAATCGACACAAGAGTGCCTGCGTATTTTCGCTAGGCAGAATATTTGCCCGCACCACGCTCGCGGTTGCTGGGTTGCGACTGGTGATCCCCATGCGAATCGCAATCGCGAGCGCCAAAATACTAAACCCTATCATCAACCAGAATTCAGGTACTTGCATGCTTAACCATTTACCGATGGGTGCAGTGAGTACGCCAGCACTGGCGAGAATGGCTGAGGGAATCCATAAAATCGTGTTGCTGCGCAGGTTTCGCAAGCTGCCATAGAGCGTGCTGGCCGCAACTGCGCCAAGGGAAATACCAATCGCATCGCTCATGGGCAATCCACCCAACAGTATTAATAAAGGCACCGCGAACACTGAGCCACCTGCACCGGTTAGCCCTAATACCAGCCCAATCACTATGCCTATCGCTAATAACATGAGGTGATCCTCTGTGTCTTTGTGTAAATTTAACGAGACGAGAGATTATTTATTCCACGGCATACGGGCGATCAACATGCCCATCATGCAAGTATCGGTAATCCCGGCAAACATTAAACCGGCGCCCACAAATCCCGACAGAAAATAGAAATTTGGATTAACTGCTGTGCCGAGAACAACGCCGCTCAACACTAAAAATCCCGCGGCGATACGCACTTGACGCTCTAGCGACATCATGGCTTTGCCAGTTTGTTGCAACGGGATTTGCGATTGTTTAACCGCGTTCATACCACCTTCGATAATGCACAGCTCGGCGTTAATTTTGCCTTTGAGTTGATCGGCAGCCATCTCTGCGCGGCGGCCTGCCTGACACAATAAATACACACAGGAACCATCTTTTCCACTCTTGGAAATTTCTGTTTGCAACCGCTCCGGAGTGAGTTCGTGCAGTGGTATGTGTAAACAATTGGGGAGCGACTCTGCTTGTACTTCGGCAGCGGTGCGCACATCCAAAATACAGAGGTCGGCTTTTTTGTTGCTCAGCAAATCAACGGGATGGATACGTTTGTGGCTCATGGTTAGTCTCCTGATTAAATACTTGGGCAGTAAATTGATTGCAGCACAGTAATGATTTTGACCGCTTCATCACCTTTCAATTGGTAGTAAACCGTTTGCGCTTCTTTGCGTGTGCTCACCAGATCCGCCTCGCGCAAGCTTGCCAAATGTTGCGATAGGGCGGATTGGCTGAGCGGCACTTTGGCGTTGAGGTCGCCAACAGACATCTCGCCAGCAATCAGAGTACAAAGAATCATTAAGCGATTTTCATTGGCCAGCGCCTTTAGCAGGCCTGCGGCAGCAAGCGCATGTTCTTGCATTTGGCTGAGCGAATGTTGGTTGAGGGCAAGTTCAGTCATGTCGACACCTATAAGTGGCTGGCTTTAATTTATTATATTAGTAATTTCTAATTTAGCAATATTTAAATTAGTTGATCTTAATGTTTGGCGGATGTCTTTTATGTAATTACCTATGTGATGCGCACGTAGCTCTCCTGACATCCGTTGTCATTAGAGCTACGTAAGATGGTGGCTCGCAATTAACGAGCTAAGGAGAAAACCTATGTGGCAAGCTAACTTCAAAACAACAACCGATGTTCCAGCGGAAAATCTATACCGTGCGATTACGGATTTTAATGCCTGGAATAAATGGGATGACGGCATAGAGCACACGCAATTAATCAGCGATGCCAAAACCGGCGGTGAATTTATATTGAAACCAAAAGGTGGCCCCGCCGTAAAAATCACCATCGAAAAAATGTGGCCGTTTGAGTTGATTGATGTGGCGCATTTACCTCTCGCCAAAATGCGCACCGTACATAAATACGAGCGCATTGGCGATACCACGCACATCACTATGAAGGTTCAGATTTGGGGATTGTTGGGTTTTTTGTGGCGAAAAATTATCGGCGAAAATCAAATAAAAGAGGCCGGTGTGCAAACAAATGCCTTGATTGAATACGCTCGCGTGCTCTGAGTCTTGGGAGATGGGAGTTTAGCAGCGTATAATGCCCGGCTTTTACTCTTATCGACCCATTAGAAAGGCCGCATCATGACCGTTCGTACTCGCATTGCTCCATCCCCCACTGGCGACCCACACGTAGGTACCGCTTACATTGCGCTGTTTAACCTGTGTTTTGCCCGCCAGCATGGTGGCCAATTCATATTGCGCATTGAAGATACCGATCAAACGCGCAGTACGCCTGAATCCGAAAAAGCGATTTTGGATAGCATGCGCTGGTTGGGATTGGATTGGGATGAAGGCCCCGATGTTGGCGGCCCGCACGGCCCCTATCGCCAGAGCGAACGCATGGGTATGTATCGCCAATATGCCGAAGAATTGATCGCCAAAGGTCACGCTTTTTATTGCTTCGCGACTGCGGAAGAATTGGATGAAATGCGTCGCGAACAGCAAGCGCGCGGTGAAACCCCAAAATATGATGGCCGCGGTTTATTACTTTCCAATGAAGAAGTGCAACGTCGCCTGGCCGCAAACGAGCCTTATGTTATCCGCATGAAAATCCCGGAAGAGGGCGTTTGCGTTATCGACGATATGTTGCGCTGCAACATCGAAATCGAATGGTCACAAGTGGATATGCAAGTGTTGCTGAAAGGCGACGGCATGCCGACTTATCACCTCGCCAACGTAGTTGATGATCACCTAATGGAAATCACCCACGTGATTCGCGGCGAAGAGTGGATTAACTCAGCACCAAAACATCTTAAACTTTACGAATATTTCGGCTGGAAAGCGCCGGTGCTTTGCCATTTGCCATTATTGCGCAACCCTGACAAATCCAAGCTCAGCAAACGCAAAAATCCAACCAGTATCTTGTATTACAAGCGCATGGGTTACTTGCCAGAAGCGATGCTCAACTACTTAGGCCGTATGGGATGGTCGATGCCAGACGAGCGCGAAAAATTCACGTTGGCAGAGATGCAAGATCACTTTGATTTAAATCGCGTGTCACTAGGTGGCCCGATTTTCGACGTCGAAAAACTCAGTTGGTTAAATAGTTTGTGGATTCGTGAAAACTTCACCGTCGAACAACTTGCCGAACGTTTGCACAATTGGGCATTCAATAAAGACATGCTGTTGCAAGCCTTACCGCACGCACAATCGCGCATGCACACCCTCAGCGACTTCGCACCGCTCGCCAGTTTTTTAGTGTCAGGTATGTTGAATGTGACGGAAGCTGACTTCGCACCCAACAAGCTCGATATCGAAAAACAAAAAGAGCTACTGCAATTCGCTCTTTGGCGTATGGAAGCTTTACGTTTTTGGGAGCGCGATGCGATTTTCAATGAGTTGAAGTTATTGTCCGAGCAAATGGGCATCAAACTCAAAGACGCGCTGGCACCAATTTTTGTCGCTATCGCAGGCACTACGGCATCTTTCTCGGTGATGGACTCGATGGTCATCATCGGCCCTGACATGAGCCGCGCCCGTTTGCGCCATGCGGTAAACGCCTTAGGTGGCTTCGGCAAGAACAAACAAAAGGATTTAGACAAGATATACGCCAAGCTAGGCATGGCTGAGTCTGCCGCAGAGCCAAGTGCTTAAGCACTTGATTCTGTAAGGGAAAGGGAGCGTCAGGCCAAGCATTTCCCTTGACACTCCCCAAGCCGCTGCATACAATGCGCCCGCTTCAGGACGAAGCCCAAGCAAGACTTGGGGCTATAGCTCAGCTGGGAGAGCGCAACACTGGCAGTGTTGAGGTCAGCGGTTCGATCCCGCTTAGCTCCACCACATTCAAAACCCGTTTTAGAATAGCTAACTTACTGTTTTAAAACGGGTTTTTTATTCGAAAAAACTTCAGTTCAATAAAATTTATCTAGTGCTTCTGTAAGATGCATCGCAGAATATAACGAATACGGTACCAGTCTCAAAGATTGCTATGCGTATTGTCAAGTGCTTTTTGTTTTGTAATTCTGCATAGTGCCTTATTCATTCTCCCCATATTTGTACTTACGTAACCTCTAGTTGTTTGCAGGTTGGTGTGACCTAATATTTCTTGTGCTGCGAAAATATCAGGAGGAGTGTCGTCTTCTGGATTACATAAACTTGTTGCTAGTGTGTGTCTAAAGCGATGCGCTCCTATACGTATACCGGATTGCCTACTAAGCCGTTTAAAAAAACCTGTAATGGATTCGGGTTGCATATTTCCCTTTTTACCCATTTTGTAACGTTCATTTAAGAGATGAGCGCGAAACACATAGTCAGTCGAACCTAGTTTGCGGCCTATTACTAATTCAGTTTGCATGATGAGATTGTGAAGATGCTCTGCAAGCTCGTAGTGCATAGGAATTTTCCATTCGCGCATTGTTTTTGATCCTTCATACCTGAGTCGAATAGAGTTGTTTCTAAAATCTAAATCGCCAAGTTGAAGGTGTACAAGTTGTCGCCTTCTCATGCCCGTAAAATAAAGACAATTGATCAGTGTGAGCCAAAACCAATAAGGGTTATAGATTGTTTGATGTTCCGTCAGATATTTTTCGATATCGGTGATGTCTTGTGGATCAAGGACTTTGCATGGCAGTTTACCAATAGTCGCAAGTTTAACTTTCCGAAAGATATTGTCGTTTATAAAATTTTGAGTAACCGCGTAGTCACCAATAATTCTGAGGTACTTTAAATAGCCGTTGTAGGTGACGGGTTTGGCAACTTCCAGTGTTCGTTCTTTGAACATGCCTATAGAGCTTAATGTAATTTCGTGAATTAACTCTATTTCAGTGCGTTCGGTAAAAAGCTCGGCAATATTAGTAATCGCATATCTTGTGTAAGGATTAAAAATATTCATATTGGCAAATTCTTTTGCAACATCAATCAGCTTCATTCGTGAAGACCTCTTGTGCATATCCGTATTTCAGTGCTCCTTGCACCTACTGGCGGGGCTATTATCTACCTTGCTTTATCCAAAGCAAATTTGAACGATAAAAATTCTGTGCGTGCATTCACACATTTAATTTTTTTCGTAAATATTTGTTGGGTTTTGGGATCGGGTAGTCATGCTCATAAATGACATTAAACGGTAACAACCAACCGTTAATTTTCGTTGCTCGATTCGATGAGCAAACCCAATAGGTATGTATGTTGAGGCCATCATCAGCTTTGACATGCAAACGTAGGCGTCCAAATCGACGCGATAGGTTTTTGTGCTGCACTTCGCCTGCTAAATTGTGTTTATTTAAAAATGTTTTGAAGATGGCGGGCGCTAACAGGAAGACACCTTCCTCAACAATATGCACTTCTGCATTAACATCATTGACCAACAATGTTTTTTCAATAAGGCCTTTTTTGAGCCATTGAACAAAGCGTCGCGGTGTGTCGCTGCCCTCCATCAATACCGGTGCTTGATTATCAGTATCTTGCACTTTTCTTGCACAATTGGTTTGGGGTGTATGCTCCTGAATTATTTCTGTAGCAGTCTTTATTGCAGTATCCGATTTTTTATCAGTGTCTTGTTGGTGCTTATCAGCTTCATGCGTTATAGGTTTTTCATTATTATTTTCAGGTGGATTATTTTTGTCTTCCTCATTTTCAGGAATGATATTTTTGGTATCCAGTATTCTTATTTCACCCTTCAAGGGTGATAGTGGTTTGGTGGGTACCGTTAATTTTCTTGCCTCAAATTTTAAACACGTAAATTGGTGTGTGAATTCTGTTGTTTTAATTTGAATATTCCAAATAGCTTTGCCTTCTGGTGTCGGCAGTGCATAACCATGCTCCTGAAAAATGTCATAAATCCTAATAGGATCTTGCGGTAAATTTTTTAAACCCAGCGATAAACTTTCCTGAATTATTTTTTCCGCAAAGGATCGACACACTAGATAGATGTTGCCCTCGTTATCAACCCAGCCCATGCCGCCATTGCTATTAATGCGGATAGCGCCATCCGCGATCCATTGCCTTATCATGCGTAAATAGCGCTCAATAACGGGAACACTGCTACTAAAGCGTTGATCATTGGGTAATTTCAAATCCCTCGCCGTTGATTCACGATCAGCGGCCTCCGCTATCTCACCAATAATCCCACTCTCAAAACGATCTCCCCATAAATACGCACACAGCTGCGCCATCACCATAGGAGCCTGCGCTAACCACGCCCGTGCAATGCGCGGTAAAACATCAAACGAGGTCAGTGCGATGCGATGATGATACTCATAAGGTGTTTTCTGAAACTGGATGCGATACGAGGTCGCTTGTTGTAGTGTTGCTAATGGCTCATCGTGCGGCGTCCAGCTTTTTTCAGTGTCGTCTTTCAGCAATAAAATTAAGCGTGTGTTCGCACTCATTTTTCCGATGTCATGTAATAAGCAGGCGACAAAAATGCCATACGTCCACAAATGCCGCTGATTCAAAATATCGCTGATACTGCCGCCGAGCGGCAATTGAAAACCGCGTCGTTTTTTAAGCGCGATAGTAATCACATCCACCGTATGTTTTAACAAGCCACCAGGGCCGCTGTGGTGATGTGATTCACTGGCGGGTGCTAATTGCACCGCTTCCGCAAAACGATGGGTAGGCTCAAGAAACAAAGTGTCGAATACTTTGTTATCCAAACCCGATAACGAACGCCACTGGTTCATGACCGGATCAAGACTGAGCCGCTCAAAAAGAGCCTGTGCAGATAAAATGGGAAGTTGTTGGTTCATGCTAAATGATCCCGTACCCAACGTTTAATAATGTCTTCCGCTGGAAATGCAGTGCCACTTTGACTGACCTCAGCTCGCGAAAAATCAGCAGGTACGGCGGCCAACGGATTAAGATAATCTTTGCTGGCATCTGTCGTTTTTCGAAAACGAAATGTCCATGCATCTAATTTTGCAAACCGAATGGCAAACACCTGCTTAAGTGGTAAGTTGGCATCGGTTTTTAACGCGTCCTGTAATGACCACAACACTTCCAACAATTCTGTCGAAAATGCGATGTCATCTTTGGGAATCAAGTGAAAGCGTTGTTCAAGTTCAATCAATGGTTCAGCCCACTCTGGTTTACCAATCTGTTCAAGCGCAATAGCTAAACTCTTGTGAAAATTCGTTTTCATAAGTCAACCTTCTGTCAGTGATGTTGTTACCTTTTGCTCTTTCCTTTTAACCTTTTCATTCCATTGGCCCTTTAAAAAAATTAACCGTTATTTTCCGTTGCCTTTACTTTTTTGCGCACGCGCCACTCACGTCGGTTGGTGAGTGGCGCGTGCTTTTTCAGCGGGGTACGTCCATTGCCCGTTGGTCTGCGCTTTGTAACGTTTTTGAAAATGGATTTCAGCAATCAAATTGCACAACACGAATTCAATTTGTTGATATTCGTTGAGTGAACTGCGTGACTATGATCTGGTCATGAGCAAAAAATACCCCATTGAACAATTACTTCGCGTCCCCTATGAACGGGCAGCAGCTATTACGTATTTTTTAGCCTGTGCGTTGGTGTTGATGTCGCCCTCCATTTTGATGGGCGCACTGCATACACCTTCATTGACTTATTCGATTGCAGCGGGATTGTTTTTGCGAGGTTCGATGCGGTTGTGGGAGACGCGAAAATTATTGCGTTACCAATATGGAATGCACGTACTGCCGAGTTACGAAATCGACAGTCGCGCTATTCCGATTAGCAAAGAGAATTTATTTTTAGGGTTGGGGTTTGAGTGGACAGCTAGGCACACACAACGTCGTTATGATTTTGAATTGCGCAGTTTTGATTACCACAAATACCGACATCAGGAACTCGGTTACAAACTGGTTCGTGCGTTCGAAAAAAGTGTAAAGCGTGTTGCAATAGTGGCGTGGTTAGCATGGCCGACCTCGCGAGAGCATTGGTTAAATCCGTGGGCGCCGATTCCGTATGTGGAAGGCATTTCTGCCATACATGCGGTAGGTTTATGGGAAGGCGAGCATCCGGTCTACGAACGTCAGGCAGAGCGTGTAGCCCATACCTTGGTGATGGGTATGACGCGTGTTGGAAAATCGCGTTTGCTGGAAGTATTGGTCACGCAAGATATACACAACGATGATGTGGTGATTACCTTTGATCCCAAAGGCGATGCGGATATTTTAAAACGCATGTACATCGAGGCGATAAAGGCCGGACGTGCGCACCAGTTTTATTGCTTTCATCTTGGCTATCCTGACATCTCTGCACGCTACAACCCCATAGGCACCTTTGGACGCATTACCGAGCCTGCCTCGCGTATTGCCAGTCAATTGCCTGGCGAAGGTAGCAGTGCCGCGTTTAGAGAGTTTACGTGGCGTTACGTGAACGTCATGAGCAAAGCCTTAACCGCACTCGGCAAAACGATTACCTACGATAATTTATTGCGTTACGGCGCCGATATAGATCCCTTGTTGTATGAGTATCTGGCATTTATTTTTGAACAGCCCAACAATGAAATGCAATTGCGTCATGCCGGTGTTCAAAACTGGCGTAAAACGGTGGACAACATTGTCGGATCTGAACAAAAACCGGATCGCACCCAACTCACCCGTGATCGTAAAGCCTGGGCAGCCGTACAAATATTTAAAATCGCCAACCTGTTAGATCCTGTTGCACAGGCCTTGGTAAAAACCTTTGAATACGAAAAATCCTTCTACGATAAATTAGTGGCCTCACTGTTCCCGCTGTTAGAAAAGTTAACTTCTGGCCCTGCCTCAGAATTACTGTCCCCTGATTACACCAACCTCGACGATCCACGACCCATATTTGATTGGGATGAAATTATTCGCACCGGTGGCATTGTCTATGTCGGCCTTGATGCACTGTCGGATCCTGAAGTAGCGCAAGCGGTCGGCAACTCCATGTTTAGTGATCTCACCAGTCGCGCCGGTGCGATTTACAAATACGGTGTAACCCAAGGTCTATCGCCCGAATTAGCCAAGCTCGCCAACGTCAGAAAAATTTGTGTGCATGCCGATGAGTTCAGTGATTTGGTTGGCAAAGAATTTATTCCCATGGCCAACAAGGCCGGTGGAGCAGGATTCCAGTTAACCGTGTATACCCAAACCCTCAGCGATGTGATTGCACGTTTTGGTAATACCGCCCAAGCCGGTCAAGTGGTTGGCAATCTCGGCAATTTAATTATGCTGCGCGTAAAAGAATTAGCGACCGCCGAATTACTCACCAATTTATTATCCGATGCAGAAGTGGATCAACTCACATTACTGTCTGGCATTGTCGATGACACCAACCCCGATTCCGCCAGCGATTTTAATTCCAGCACGCAACAACGTATCACCTCGCAACGTGTACCCCTAGTATCCGCCGGTGATCTCACTCGTTTGCCCAAAGGTCACGCTTTCGCCATGCTCGGTGGAAAACTCTACAAGTTGCGTTTACCCCTCTTCAAGGATACGGATGAGCTTCCCAAGAATTTAAATTTCCTCTGCACACAAATGCGTTCGACCTATTCCAGCAACAGTGCCAATGACGAGTGGTACAAATTACCCGAGATTGGAGTAGCCGCATGAGTGTAGAAAAAACCATTCACCGCAAACCAAAACGCAAAGGACCATGGGATTGGTTTTTCTCCATCACCTTGGGTACCGCCATTCGCTTTGTACTCTGGTCAATCTCCGCCATTTTTATTTCCGTACTCATTGAATGGGGCGGCATGGTGTATCTGTGGGGGCCTGATCATTCACGTGATGTACTGGAAACCGAAATTCATTTTCTCGGCAGCTTTAACCAGAATTTATTAACCGGTTTATACCCAGGAGACATCGCCACCGCCATGGTGAACTGGGTCGATCACTGGATTATCTTTTTTCAGCTACGTGAAATATCCAATGCATTGGCTTCAGGCACACATCAATCCATAAGCCTGTTTGCCAGCTACGGCATAGAAGCGTTTATCAATACCTTATTTATTTTTGCAGTGCGTCTCGCCGTCTGCACCAGCGCCATGACCGGTTTTATGTTGGTCTGTCTGGTTGCGTTTATTGATGGCTTGGTGGAGCGCGATATTCGCCGCGCCTGTGGCGGTACTGAATCCGCCATGATTTATCACAACGCAAAACGTCTCATCGTACCCGCCATCATGCTGTCGTTCGGCGTGTATATGACATCTCCCTTTTCAATACACCCAACCTTAATTTTTTTGCCAATCATGGCCGTCGTGGGCTATCTGATTTTTCTAGCAACAAAATGTTTCAAAAAATATTAACGCACGTAAACGCTTTATCGAGTCGAGGATTGTATGAGTTCACTGCCTGATCAATTTGAAGATAGCGACACTACGAAACCCTTCACTGCGCACACTAATCAGCGCATGAGTGTTAAACAAAATAGCAAAAGCAAAAAGACATTTTTTTTGTTTTTTTTGTTGTGTGTGTTGCTGGCAGTGGTTGCCATTATGGTTGTGTTTGGTGTGAAGGTTGATAAGCCTATGGATAAAGTGGCGTTTGTGTTGGGGCAAAAGCCTACAACGAAAAGTGTTGCTGATACACAGCAAGAATCCTTAACAGAGTTACATGCACTTATTTCACAGCAATCGTTACAACAGGCATCGATAACTGATTCTATCAAGGTGCTTAATGGAAAGTTGACGGATATCAATAATGAATTGATAGAGAGTCAATCACGTGAAGCACAGTTAGAACAACACTATCAGGAATTGAAAGCAGATATTGAGTTACTGAAAAAACCAATACCCACACCCAAATCTATTACCGCTATAAAACCCAAAGAACCGGTAAAACCTGTTGTGTTGGTATCGCTATTATCAATTCGTATTCAGGGTGGTATTACATGGATTTCATTGAGTGAGGGGCTGGATATATCACCCTTGTTAACGGTAGGTGATGAATGGCACGGTTACAAAATGGTATCGGCTGATCCGTTCAAAAAAGAAGCGCAGTTATCCGTGAAAGGCGCCATCACGGTGGTGAGATTGTAATGAAAAAGTCTCTCCCTCTTTTTATCGCGATGAATTTTTGGATAGTCGTTGCCAATGCAGCGACAGAAGAAAGTCATGTCGATATTTCTACATTCGAAAGCAGCTTAAAAGAGCACGCCAAAATCCATGACAATGCCTGGGAATATTGGGGCTTAACCAAAGAAGAATGGGCACGCTACGAATCGATTAAACAAAAATCTCCCTGGGGAACCTGGAAAAACGATGCAACACCTTTAGCGATTTTATCGCACTACAGCGATTCAATGACTGAAAAAAGTCGCTATGCACGGTTAGAGGCAGAGCTGGATCAATGGCGAGAAAATACCGTGTTGGAGTTCCAACAAATTTACAACAAGGAACGTGAAATTGTGTTTGCTAAAAATGCCGCTGTCATCGGTAACCGAAAACCAGAATTGAAAAATATTAAACCGTCTGACCGCATTCTCTATTTTGTACAGGCCGGTGATTGCAATGCTCGTTGCCGCGCATTAACCAATCGTTTATTGGGCAGTTCAGCACATATTGATATTTTCGTGATGGATGCAAAAGTCGAAAAAGATATTTTTGCGTGGGCGACTAACGCCAAAATTCCTATTGATCGTGTACATGTCAAACAAATCACGCTCAATTTTGAAAACAGTTATTTAGCAGCCGTAACCACCACACCGAAATCACTACTGGAATTTCCGGTGGCTTATGTGCAAACCAAAAACGAATACAAAGCGGTGATCTTTTAATGAAAACACCATGGATATTAATCATCGTAAGCGCAATCTGTTTGGCACAGTCTGTCCATGCAGCCATTCCCTTTGCCTATCACAAAATAGCCAATGAGTATCACATTCCCGTCGATGTGTTTTATGCGGTCATGCTACAAGAAAGTGGCAAAGTAATTACCGCAACCACAACACCACAACAACCCCTCAATACCCACTATCAACCCTGGCCCTGGGTATTAAACGTAGAACTAAAACCCTATTATTTTGAGTCACGCGAACAAGCCGTCGTTGCCCTAAAACAATTTTTGGCTACCAATCAACATGCACGCATCGCTGTCGGCCTTGGTCAAATCTATTTACCCTCACACGGCCATTTATTCAATGACAAAACCTCATTGCTCGATCCCGCTGTCAATCTCAACTACGCCGCGCAACTACTGCTAAACGAATTCCAGTGGACACTCACACAAGCCACACCCAACTGGTGGATAGCCGTAGGTCGCTACCACACCCCAAGCAATCCACAACTCGCCAAAAGCTACCGCGAAGATGTCTACCGTCGCTGCCAAACCTTCAGCGCCCTCTGCGCGAATTACGGAGCCATCTAGCTATGTGGAAAATTCAAAAAACAAAAAAAGACAAAAAAAACAAAAAAGATATTTTTTTTATGCTTTGGCTTGGGATGTTTACGGCGTGCATCGCGAGTGCTGAGCCGGTTGTGATTCGTGATTATGGTGGTCGTGATTCAGGGGTACCTAGTAAACAAGAGCTGATAAAGCTGGCGCAGCAACAAAAAGCTACCAAGCAAACGTTCGATGAGAATCTGCGCTATCCCATTCAGTCGGGATTGCGCCCTGGGTATTTACATGCACCGAAAAAATTGCGTGAGCCAGTAAAGGATGCACAGCCCTTTTTTGTGGTGGGTAATGATGACTTTTCGCGTGATTGGATTGCAAAAAATAAAGCGTATTTGTTGAAGATTGGGGCGCAGGGACTGGTGACGAATATTGACAGCAAACGCCTTTTTCTTGAGTTAACAGCATTTGCAGATCCTTTGCCGTTGGTTGCTGTGCCGGTGGATGAGATTGCGGAGATTTTACAGTTTTCGGTGTACCCAGTGTTGGTGACAGGTGAGGAAATCGCACAATGAAAAAGCAATTTGGCTACTGTATTTTTGGTGTTGTCATGACATTGTTTGTATCGAATATGGTGTGTGCGCAGGAGTCGGAAACGGAGAAACGGTATTTGATTGCTATCACGACCGAAATTGAAAACGTGAAAGTACTTGCGCAAAAAGCAGCGTCAACGGCGGATGAACGTGAGCGATTGCAGTTTGACTATGAGGCATTACTACATGACCTCAATGACATGCAAACTGCCATTGAGCAACACGTGAAATCGCCGTCACGCTCCCCCAGAAGAGTGAATGCCTTAATAACTCATTACTCAAAATCTGTGAATGATGAATAGTGCAACCCGTGAAAATTTTACTGTGTATTTTGGATCACCGAATACGGTTTTTATCACGGTGATGGTGTTGATGTTGTGTGTGATAGGAATTTTTTTATTAAAAATAGTGCTGTCAGCGTGGAATGACGTGAGAACAGACAATGACTTTGATGCATCGGACTTCTTTACCACGATTAGTCGAATGCTGGGAATTATCCTGATATTCGGATTATTGTTTTTTCATTAGGAGCACACCATGCTGCATCACAATAATATTTCTGCTTTAGGGCAAACGTCAAAAAAAACGATCCTAACAAATCGTATTTTATCGCTATGTCCTTTGTTGTTCATTCTCCTTTGCGCTCCATCCATTGCTGCTGAATTTGATTTACCCAGCGTATCCATTCCTGGCGTGACCTCATCTTCCTCGACCATCGAGATCATCGTCCAAATGATCAAGTATATGGTGAAGATGTTGTTGTGGATTTTTGTGGTCATTGCCGGTGTGGGTTTTATTAAGAACACCGTGAAATCCGTGCATAAAGTCCGTCGCGATGAGGAGGCGAAGTGGGCGGATGTGGTGGGTGAAATCACCGGTAATGCGGCCATTGTGATTCTTGCCATTTTGCTCGCGACATGGGTGACCAGTGTCCTCAATTAATCATTAGGCCTATTGCTATTTGCTATGAGAGGAGCGACCTCATCATGACTGAAGATCGATTAGCCGATGTGGTGAATTCTGAGCCCATCGTGTTTATGGATTGCACCGGCAGCGAAATTATTATGTCCGCTATCGTGGCATTCGTTGTCGGCATTGTTGTGGGTGTGATCATCGGCATAGCAATAGGCATGATTATGATCGGTTGCATGTTGGGTTTAATAATTGGTTTAGGACTTACTTACGCATTTCTCAATTATTTGTGTGCAGTACGCAATAAGTATTACGAAACCTGGCTACCAGAAAAATGGTTTATGTTGAAACTGCGAACAGGATGTTTTGGGCTGAGCTTAATCGAAGACAGTCTTCGTTACGGCAGAGGAGCGCGTAAAGATGAGTGAACCACGCAATGCCATCAGCGCTCGCGACTCGCATATTTGGACACTCCGCATGGCATTAGTCATTGTGAGCGCTGTTGCCGTCTTGCTGGTCGGTGTTCTCTATAGCAAACAAAATGATTTTAATTGCCATATTCCACCGGATTTATCGCGAGGCTCAAAAATTAAACCAGGCGATTTACAAGCGCCGAATGCCTACGCCTTCGCAAGCTATGTGTGGCGAGGTATTAACGATTGGCCAAACGATGGCAAGAAAGATTATTCCGCAAACATTTCTAAGTTTGAATGCTATGTAACGCCCACCTTCTTGAAGTGGATAAAAGATAACGCAAAAGAAAAATCGGATAAGGGTGAATTAGGCAGAACGCGCAATTTATCAATTGACGATCTTTATTCCGACGATATGTCACAACCCATCGGCAATAACGTTTTTACGGTGGCGCTCACCACCCGCGTTCATGAGCGCATCGAAGGACTTCCGATTAAGGACATTATCGTGCGTTATCCACTGCGCGTGGTTCCAGATACACGCACCTGCAATGTGATGGGCATGGCGCTCGATGGATTTTATGCGCAGCCCGAACGCACTGAGCCTGAACAAACTCATGTGGAGAAAAAATAAATGCGATTAAAAGATTATTTTTTTGGGTTAAACATTCTGTGGGGATTGTGGGCAACCATTGCACAAGCCGATGTTCGTCGGGTGTGGGATGAAAAACCGCTCACGCTGATTTTACCGGTGGGGCATGAAGTGCGCGTGACGTTTCCGACCGATGTGAATGTGCAGGTGCCACTGGGCATTTCAGAAAAATTAACGTCGCTCGCACCGAATTCTAAGATGCTGTATTGGACTGCGATGGAATCCTTTTCCAGTGCGCGGGTTATTGCAACGGCAACCGATGGACATACGGTTTATGTGATTGATGTTGCGGCTGACAACAATGCCGCCACAGACGATGTCATTATTGAAGATCCTGCGCGGGTAGACGCATCTTCTGCATCACGGCCTTCGACTGAACAGCCACTGACTCATTCAATCACACCTGTAAATGCAGATGAAAGTAATGATGCATTAGAAGATCCCGCTGAAATTATTCTCACCCGATTTGCATCACAAACCCTGTATGCCCCAAGTCGTTTAATCCCAACCGATGCACGTATTTCTCCGGTGAAAGTGTTAACCATCAACAAGGATTTTCCGTTGCTGCAAAGTAGTCATGGTGAACAGGTTACCGTCAATGTGGTAGGAGCATGGACAGGTTTTGGGCGTTATATCACGGCCGTGTTAATCGTTAACCAAACCTTGATGCCCTTCGAGTTTGATGCATCACGCGTGCGCGGTAATTTTACCCATATCACGTCTCAACATATCGCCATAGGCCCAAAAAATACCTTAACCGATAGAACGACGCTGTATCTCATTTCAGCCATACCCTTTGCCGAAGCATTGACGGAGGATAGCTATGCGTACTAATAAATTGGTGTGGGCGGGCGTAATCATTTTAGTCATGCTGGTGATTATTGTGGCGATTAATGCGATGAACAAACCTGCTCAGCAACACGCAGGAGAAACTGTCGGTGCAACGCAAGTGTCTACCCAAAATACAACTGCTACCTCCAAGAAAGTGGATGTCAAAGAAGTCACTGGCGATACGGTATCTGAGTCACTCAAAAATGTACAAGTCGGTTACGAAGTCAGCAATAAAGAAAACAAAGATCTTAAAGCCGAAATGCAAGTGCTGGAGGAACGTCTTGCCAAAACAGAAAACCGCGTAGGTGCAGGCACTAAAGGTGATGACCGTGTCAATGTAGTCGCTGAAACGGTTGACCAATTAAAAAATTCGTTAACAAGTCTCACCAGCCAATTTTCCACACAAGAAAAACGTTTAAAAACCACGACCGCCAATGGCTATGAATTTTCTAATGAAGATTTAGGAATAGACAGCAAAACTAAAAAAGATAACAACACATCTACACCCGCCATGACAACCGTGTTACCTGGTTATGTCTCCGTAAAACCTTTATCCACTAAAAACAGTTCATCGTTCACGATCAACAATGCAGCGAACACTGCACCGAATAATGCTGAACACGTAGGTCTAGCACCACACGCAACTCTCGAACAAAACGGAAAAGACATTACATTGAAGGATGCAAAGAAAAAAAGTATCACAACGCCGTATTTCACCATTGATGCCAGCGCCACTTTAATGAACGCAACCGCGATGACCGCCATGATTGGTCGTGTTCCTGTGGGTGGCCGTGTGCAAGATCCTTTTCCTGTAAAAATTATTGTTGGTGATGAAAACCTCGCGACCAATGGGCTTACGATTCCTGGATTAAACGGGATTATTTTTGAAGGTATTGCTACCGGCAATTGGAATTTAAGCTGCGTTACAGTTGATCTTATCTCGGCCACCTTCACGTTTGCCGATGGCCGCATTCAACACATGCCAAACCTCGATAAAAATGAGTACGAAGGTAAGCAAGCAGGACAAATAGATACACAACCGTTTGCGAGCGATAAATCCCGAGGTGCCAGTGGTGAATCCATTGGCTATATCAGCACGCCTCAAGGCGCGACCTGCATTGCTGGTGAGCGCGTAACCGATGCACCGCAACAACTCGCCACGCTTGGCATTTTAGGTATGGCCAAAAGTTATTTTGATGCAAAAGCCGCAGCCGAAACCACCACCATTACCACGTCAAATTTGGATGTGGGCAATGCCGTGACGGGCGATAAATTGAAATTCGCCAACAACGCCACCGCCGCTGGTGCGGCGCAAACCGTGATTGATTTTTACAAGTCACATACTCGCGATTCGTTTGATGCGATTGTCGTCAATCCTGGCGCTGAGGTGGCTTTACATATCACACGCGATCTTTACGGCGATTACAACACGGGTAGTCGCAAGTTGGTTTATTCACAAGGGGGCAAACATGGCTTATCCGCAATGGATTAATGCACGTTTTTTACGTATTATTTTTTTACGTAACATTTTTTTACGCATCTTTTTTTTACATGTCATGGTTGTCAGCAGTGTGTTTGCACTACTGGGATGTGCCTCACATATCGATAAGGTAATCCCCAAAGAACTGCCGACCATGAAACAAATTTACGATGAAAAAACCGGTAGTGGTAGCACTGACGTATTACGCCAACGTGAAGCGGATATTCGTGCGCGCCCGATCAACAGCAGCGAAGATTATCTCTCTGAGCTTCCTCCACGCGCGGCACAGATTGATCACTTATTTCCCGCATTACCCAATCCCGAGTTGTACATGTATGTAAAACCTCACGCGATTGGCAATTCAGGCATAGCCGTACCGGCATACATGACACGCTTCACCCTGTACGACCGCACCCATTACGCACTCCCCAATGAAGTGATCTCAACGGTAAAACATCCAGGCCTCATTGATCACGACACGTCCAAAAAAAAGGCCGTTAATAATGCTGTTGATCCTGCACCATCTACACATCCATCCACCATGAGTGACGATCATGAAGATTAAAACGATGCTGTTGGATTATTTTATAAAAGGTTCACCGTTTAGCGGTGTGCCCTTAATGACCGATGATGATGTGAAGCCTGCGTATAAACACAACAAAGCGATTACAGGTTTATTGCCGTGGCTCGATATTATTGATGACAATAAAATTTTATTGTCGGATGCGCGTACTGTCGCCGCTGTCTATGACATCACACCGATTGCCACAGAGGCGCGGTCTGATGCGCATTTGCAAACGATTCGCGATGGCATTAATGCATTTATTGCAGGCACCTTTGAAGAACATCTATTAGCGCCTTGGGTGGTGTCTACCTATTGCTGGTGTGATAGCAGTGAATTCCGTTCACTTACGGATAATTTATTAAGTCATGCAATTCGGGTCCACGCACAGCGCGATGCACAACTTACACCTTACACGGAACATTTTATAAAAAATGTATTTGGGCCGCATGTGCAGGATATGTCGCAAGCGAATGGGCTATTTAAAGATCCGCTCAATGGTCGTGCCTGGGGTGGTTCAAAACGCAAAGTGTATCTGGTGTTTTATCGTCGCCAATTAACTGGCATTCAGCGTCGCAAAGGAATGAATGCGGTACGTGAATTGGAAAACCAATGTAAGCGTGTGTCGCAAATGTTGAAAGCAGCGAGCATTACTTCAACACGATTAAACGGCGAGGAGATTCGCAACTGGTTATTTCGCTGGGGCAATCCACATCCCACACTCACCAAAGGCGATGCCGATGCATGGCTCGCCTTAAATCCTTACTGCACTGAAGAACAAAAAACCGCTGAGTATGATTTATCCGCCGATGTGATGTCGCGCGATGTGCGCAGCGATAAGAAAACACAGTGTTGGTATTTTGATGGGCAACCGCACACCGTGCTTTCCATTGAACGCATGACCAAAGTCCCCGATGTTGGCCAAACCTCAGCAGAGCGTTATGAAAGCAAAGAAGAGCGTTCCGGCCCTAATGCGCGAACGTCTTGTTTTATGGATGAATTACCGAGTGGTTCAATGCTGATTGTAACCTATGTGGTGCAACCGCAAAATGAAATCCGCAAACATTTAGAAAAACTGGAAAAGAATTCGCGCGGCAATACACCGGAAGCGGAAACTACCCGAACAGAAGTCAAAAATGCCCGAGCGCAAATTGCGCGCGGCAATAAGCTTTACCCCTACAGCATGGCGATTGCCTTACGCGCCGAGAATGACGATGCCATGGAAGATGCGATTCTCGAAACGGATACCTTATTACTGAAAAATAATTTCAACATCATTGATCCCGAATACGATCAGTTTCGCTTGGATCGCTACGTACGTTTTATGCCTTGCGCATACGATACATCTCTCGATCAAGTCGCGATTCGCCAACGGATTATTTACACCCATCACCTTGCCAATATTTTACCGTTTTATGGTCGCGGGATTGGTACGGGCAATCCTTGCATTGTTGCGTTTAATCGCGGCGGTGAAACATTCAGTTGTGATCCCTTGTTGCAAGGCGACCGAGCTAAAAATGCACACCTATTTTTGTTTGGCCCTACCGGTGCAGGCAAGTCGGCAACACTGGTGTATTTACAAATGTTGATCACCGCCATCTACAACCCGCGTTGGGTGGTGGTGGAAGCCGGTAACTCGTTTGGGTTGCTATCAACTTATCTCAAAAAACACGGAAAGTCTGTGGTCGATATTGTGTTACGTCCAGGACAAGCGCCCTCCATTGCACCGTTTAAACCTGCGTTAGATCTTGTCGATAGCAATGGCCATATTATTCAAGCCACCAGCATCGTTGAAGATGTATTGACGGGCGATGCCGAGCTTGAGGAGGCTGACAAAGGTGATAACGACGATGAGCAAGTGTCCCGCGATGTGTTAGGTGAAATGCTCATCATTGCGCGCTTAATGGTGACAGGCGGTGAACACAAAGAAGAACAGCGGATGAACCGCTCTGATTTGGGTTTACTGAAAAAAGCACTGCTTGATGCCGCCATCGAATCGCGCGTAACCAAGAGTGCCGATGTATTACCCGAGCAAGTGATTAAAGCACTGCGCGCGCAAATAGCAGAGCGCCCGCAAAGCGCACAACGCATTGGTGAGATGGCGGATGCCATGGAATTATTTTGCGATGGCTTTGCCGGAGAATTATTTAATCGCCCTGGCGAAGAATTACCCGATGCGGATTACATCCGCATTGAGATGGGTGCATTGGCCTCTGGCAACGACACCAACGATAAATTATCCGTAGCCTATATCTCGATTATCAATCAAGTGATCGCACGCGCACAACGCACGCAGCGCGATGGGCGTCCCACCATTAATCTTACCGACGAGTCTCACGTCTTAACCACCAATCCCTTACTCGCAAAATATCTGGTGGTAGTGTCAAAACTGCTTGGCCGCCGCATGGGATTGTGGCTCTGGCAGGCCACGCAAAACATGAAAGATTATCCCGACGAATCCGAAAAAATGTTAGCGATGTTTGAGTGGTGGATGTGTTTGTTTATCGATTCAGGCGAACTCACCAACATTGAACGATTTAAAAAACTCAGCGAAGACCAACGCATGATGTTGCTAAGTACGCGTAAAGCCCCTGGCAAATATACCGAAGGCGTCATCATGAGTGACAACGTACAGGGGCTATTTCGCATTGTTCCGCCAGGCCTATGCCTCGCCCTCGGCCAAACCGAAAAAGAAGAAAAACGCGCGCGCATGAAGTTAATGCGCGCGCACAACATCGATGAATCGGAAGCAGCGGAAATGATCGGTGCACAAATTGCTGCTGGCCGCCGCAACCGCCCTCTACACGAGCAACGACTATGACAACCATCGTATTTATTGAAAAAGACCAGGGCTTTATCCCTGGCCACCTCAAAGACATTAAAAAAGACACCGTGTATTTTTTAGTTGTCGATGGAAAGCGAGGACAAATTCATTACGCCCTAAATGATGCCATTCCCGATGAATCCGTCGAAGAAGGCTGGCGGGTTGAGGGGGCGTTGTATGAGTGATTGTTCTGTGATGTTTTTTGAAAAGGCTCAAAAGATATTTTTTTTGTTTCTTGTCGCTTTATCAATTTCGTCGGTGGCAGTGGCGCAAACCGCGATAGAGGTGTTTGCGGATGAGCCGGTGAATGTGCCTTCGATTTCTAATGCGGTGATTAGGGTGTTTGATTTATCGCGGGTTGAAACGGTAAGAGAAAGCGCACCGCACTTTTCGGGAGATCCTGTTAAGGCAGAAATGGAAGCCATCGTATGGTTAGGATCTCCTGCGGGAAAACAGCATATGGATAGTTTACAGGCGGCTTATGCTGGTCACATCAATATGATGAGCTACGGTCTCCAAAAAATTCCCGCCATTGTGTTTGATAAAGGCAAGTTTGTGATTTACGGCACCACCGATGTAGTACTCGCCACAAAAGATTATCAAGACTTTATGCGTACATATAAACCTGCGAAGTCCTCAACCGACAACACCACCACAAAACCAAAAACGGAGGCACATCATGAATAAACAAAAAAAATATCTTTTGCTTTGTTTTGTGAGTGCACTCTTAAGTTCAAGCGCTTATGCCCTGGATAAAATTGATGCGTTGGATATAGTGGAGACAACCACAGCCTGTGCTGATAATTGCATTGAATGGCAATTGAAAGGTGTTTGTTTTTGGTTGAAATGTTCGTGGTTTGATTGCGATATTGAAGAGTCACCCAAGGTAAGGCATTACATTCCTGATTTATTAGTCAGTACCTACACCACCGATTCGCCTATCGATGATGTCGAGGGGCTGAATGCCAATACTCACAATGCGAATTTGGTACAAGCAGAGCGTGGGCACGGTGAACTGGAAACTTATATCGATTACAAACATGCTGAAGTGGTGGGGAATCCTGCGGTGGTGGGTTTTAATACGTTGGCGGATAGCAGCGATTTCTTTTGTTGGTCGGTGGTGAAGGTTCCTTATTTTCCGTATTTCTTGAGTGGCAATGATCCGTTTTGGAGTAGCCCATCGCTTGAGCATTTTTATCCGCAAGCGATTTTAGGTTTACCTAAAATTAAAACCAATATTCCACTCGGATATTGGGCACCGGTTTATCCTCGCTGTGGTTGGGGCGCACATCCTTACGATGCTATCAATGCGGCTGTCGCTGCACACAGAGCTGCCTCTATCGTCACGGGTTCTCTATCAGCGCACATTTACATTTCTCCTGGTTCGAACTGCGGAAAAAAATGCTGGCCACCCAAACCTGTTGTAGAAAACAATTTGAGTAATCATAAATTTCAAATGGTATTTCCAATCGCCGCTGACAGCGGCATGGTGATGGGTGGCTCAGCAACCTGGGCTAATGGCAAGAATAAAAACCTGAATGAACAATATGCATGGACGCTGTGGCGCCCTTACACCTGCTGCCATAAAAAAGGGGCGTTTATTACGTCCGTTGATTTTTAAAGGTGATGAACATGAAAACCATACGTTGCAGAACATCGATTTTTTTACTGTCGTTTTTAGTATCGACAACATTTTTTTCAGTGATCGTCGATGCGCAAACGGTGCGGCCTAATGGCAGGGACGAATCCTGGTATTTCACGCTCGGTGGTTCAGACCCTTATGTGAATTATCACCAGAGTAATCGCACCAATATTAATTTATCCGCTGGTGCTGAGTGGAGTTTGATGCGCTCTTGCACGTTTGATCCCCGCACCTCCATTGTGGAAACATTTTCCGATGCGCAAAACAGTATTTATGGTTTAGCGAAAGATGTTGTCGCCGCCGCGCCTGCGTTATTAACCTCGTGGGGTTTATCAAAAGTGCAGGAAAACTTTCCAGGCGTGTACGACTTTTTAACAAAAGGATTGGTGGATGCAAAAGCCTCTTATCAAGTAGCGATAAAGAGCTGTCAGGATTTACGCAATGATGTGAAAAATCATCGCGATCCTGTCGATGGTTGGTTTCGTGTCAGTAAAACAGCGAATTGGGATACTGCCGCAAGCACCGGTGAAAATCCTACCCATGTAGGTGAAGGCAATGGAGACAACGGCATTATTTGGGTCGGTGGTGCAGAGCGCGGTGGTAAGACGACAGAGCCAATCAGGGCGGTCGCCGATACGATTGAGGCGGGTTACTTTCACATGACCAACGGCTTAACCGAAGATCCCGATGATGATCCTGTGAGCGGCAATAGAAATATATCACGCGTATTTCCCACGGCGGCTGATGCCGCCACATGGACAGCAGCCGTTGTGGGTGAACGTGAAATTCGCACCTGTGAAGGCTGTGAAAAGTTACGCACAAAAGTCGGCCAAGGCTTACGCCTCAAGCAACAAGAAGAACGTAAGATCGTTGCCCAGGATATGAATTTTGCGTTAAACGCGCCGAAGATTACCAATAGTCTCCTCAATAAATTATCCGTACCTGGCATGGGTATAGTGGCAACTGAAGGCACGCTACGAGCCATCAAAGATGCACCACCGGATGAACAGCGCATTCTCACAAATCGTTATGTGTCTGAAATTGCATTAGCGCGTGTGATGGAAAAGGGGTTCATTGCCAGGGATTTATTTAACATGGGTGAACAAGAGCCGAATATTTCGGCTAACGGCGAAGCGCAAGATGAAATTGAGTTTTCCAAAAAACGTCTTGAGCAAGAGCTAGATAACATCATGTTTGAAAATGATGCGCGCAAAAAGGTACTTAATAACGCGGCCACCGTGTTGACCGAACGCGATTATGCGCGCGCACACAATCCCGCCGGTAATCAATTGAAATCACCACCTACACCGTCACGTGGTATGACCGATGGGGGCATCAATGCACCCTAGAATTTTCTCTCGTTTTAAGCAATTCGCAATCGCTATCGTCATTTTTCTGGTGCTGTTTTATTTATCACTCAATCTGATTGTTGAACTGCTAAAACATCGCACTCAAACACTAGAATTTTTGGTTGGTATTGATCACATCAAGCCTTGGTTTTTTGTCATGCGTTTAACAATCTACCTCACCTCTTATGTTATGTGTGGATGGCTATTCAAAAAACTACAACCCAACACCAGCGATGACAAGATTGCGTTAACGCGATCATGCTTAGTGAAGTTTTTTATGATTTACGAATTACTGTTTGGCATTAACATCATGGCATTCGTCATGCGATAAGAGGTGTATGACATGCTGGTAAATTCAGCGATTGAACTCTACACCATGTTGCTCGCATGGCGACTCTATGATGGTTTTTGGAGCATACTTTCTGGTACCGGCTTAGGAGCGCTGCCATTCGTCGTTGTGATTATTAGCACGCTGCTAGATTTGCAGGAAAAAGAAGGCGTAGGATCTAAACAAATGATACGTGTTGTAGAAGTGCGCCTCTATACCATGCTGTTTGTATTTTTTATTGCAGTAACACCGTTTATTGATTTGCATACCGAAAATACACAATACATTGAAACCAGTTGCCCTGCGAATGATTCCTCAGCGGCTACCACCAAGGTAAAAAGCTTTGGTGATTCTGGCACCACACTTGATACAGAAGATGGTCGCTTCCTCGCGATGATGGGCGGCGACAATATACCTAGAGCACCTTTGTGGTGGTATGTATTTTCACGCTTAAATTTAGCGGTCGCTAACAGCCTTAAATTTGAATTGCCGTGTCGTGCCGATATTGTCACTGTCTCCGCGAATCTTGCGAGTGCCAATATTACGGATCCAAACCTGCGCAGTGAAGCCGCACATTTTAATAATCAATGTTGGTTGCCTGCATCGAATAAGTTTTTAGCGGCACAGCTAACGGATGCAGAAATTCCACCAAGCCAACAACCGATTGCAGAAAATGTGTCCTGGTTTGGCTCGAAGTATTTTCTAAATACAGCGGGATATTACGATACCTTTCGTACCGATGTTGGATTGAAATCATTTCCCTACAGCGAGCTGCATGGCGATAACGTCGTCTCTGATGGAGCCGATGGATTAGGCTGGCCAACGTGCAAGAGATGGTGGGAAGATTCCACAGATGGATTAAGAAATCGACTTCTTGCCGACATAAAAAATGGATTCATGAAAGATAAAATGGATTCCTGGGATGAAGTATCACAAACGTTTTTTGGGTCATTGACGGATGCCGCTGATCAGCTGTTAAAAACAGCTATTACTGCACCTGCGTCCACATCACCAGTATCAAAATTACCTATCGCTAATTCACAAATAGATGGCAGTTGGACATCCGCCGAAGGTTGGATTAATGGTGCAGCAGGTGCGGGTGTTCTCTATGAAGGGGCTTTTGCATTACTTGAAGCTCAGGCTTTGAAAGCGGGCGCACCCGTCATACAAGCTATCGTGCTTATGATGTTTGTCGTTGTATTACCGCTATTGATGTTTTTAAGTCTTTACGATGTAGGTACGTTAGTCACACTCACTGTGGTTCAGTTTTCTGTCGTATTTTGGTCATTTCTATTTGCGTTGGCGCTATGGCTCAATAATTTTTTATTGTCGGCGTTATTTGGTGATCACTGGTTGGATATTTTAAATACGGGTGATCAGCCGATGGAAATGATAGTGACCATGTGGATCGTGAAATTTACATATATTGTATTGCCGTTGATATTTTCGGCGTTGCTTGGCATCGCAGGTAGAAATTTAGGATTAAGTATTGAGAGTCAAGTAACAGGCATGATGCACGGTGTTGGTGGCGGTGCTAAATCAGGGGTAGGGAAGGTATATGGAGCAAGTAAAAAAATTATTAACAAGGGGGTAAAGAAATACTAATTATTCCTCCGTATCTTTGGGTACACCATGCTTAAAAGGTCCATTGCGTTCAAATCCAATGGCTTGTCGAAACTCACTTGTTGAGCCACCATGAGTATCATGCTTTTCTTCGTCGTCTTTTGTGTCAAACAACGCAACAAAAAATTTGAAAATAAAAGTAGCTATTGCTACGACGAGCTTGAACAGCAAAATAAACAAAGCTAATGCGAAACGAAAAATGAAGCGGAGCACTTTTTTCCAATCAATGGTTTTTGTAGTTGTTGTTTGAGTGGTCATGAGGGGCTCCAAAAAGCTCTATAGAATAGAAAAGGCTAACATGGATTAACTGAATGATTGTTGAATAAGACAAACACTTTTAACTATAAATCAGTCCCGATGGATATGTAAGTTTTGAATCGCTATACAGATGATAAAGTTGAAAGATATCTCTGGGATTGCTGTCGCTTAGGTCATTGTCTCTGTAGTGAAACGCTACCTCCTAGCTTCGGCTTAAAATATGCTGGCTGCCAAAGTTGGTACTTGTTTTGGCTTGGAAATTTGTTGGGAGTCAGTAATAGGGCTCTAAAACCTAATAAATTTTGTTTTGGATGAGTAGTAGGTAGGCTCGGCAATTAATAGTTGCAGCCTGTGAGCCTTATCTAGGATAGCTTTCCCAAAAATGGATTGAATATCCAATTAAATCTGGCTGTAACCATTTATTTCATGGCTAACCCTACTTAATCCGATTTACTTGTAGTGCAATTTCTGACAACCTTGTCAGATTTTATATGGTGGCTTTGAGGGTTGCTCAAATGACCGAAAGATGGCTTTCTGTTGAAGAAATTGCAGCATTTTTAGGCGTCAGTAAAGATACTATTTATGCTTGGATTAATAAGCGAAGTATGCCTGCTCACAAGATCGGGCGTCTTTGGAAATTCAAAACAGAGGAAGTTGATACCTGGGTTCGCTCTGGTGGGGGTGCTGATCTTGATAGTCGAGATAAGATCGAATCTGAATAATTTGTTATGTGATCGGCTAATGTTTTATTGCTTATGTGTTTGGAGGATTTTAACGTGACAAAAATTTCTTGTGTTGATTTGTTCTGCGGTGCAGGTGGATTGACACACGGCTTCGTTCTGGAGGGACTCTCTGTGGTAGCGGGAATAGACCTTGATCCAGCATGCCGATTTCCATTTGAAGCCAACAATAGCGCCAAATTTTTAGAGCGCGATGTCAGTAAGTTGAAAGCATCCGAACTGGAACAATTGTTTGAGGGTGCAGATATAAGGATTCTAGCTGGCTGCGCACCATGCCAACCATTTTCTACCTATGCACATCGGTATGAAACAGATGGAGTCGATGGTAAATGGGGTCTTTTATACCATTTCACTCGTCTAGCTAAGGCCACAAATCCACACATAATCACCATGGAAAATGTTCCATCTGTTGCTAAGCATGCAGTGTTTGATGATTTTGTTAGCTCTCTTCAAAAGCTCGGTTATCAAGTTTGGCACAATGTGGTGGATAGCTCTCAGTATGGCGTCCCACAATCTAGAAAGCGGATGGTTTTGCTTGCGTCAAAGCTGGGCGAGGTTCAAATGATTGAACCTACCCATAGCAAACCGAAAACTGTTCGTCAGGCCATAGGTAGACTAAGGCATATTGGTGCTGGCGAGCAGGCTCCCGGCGACAAACTACACACTTCAGCATCGTTAACCGAAATAAATCTCCAACGCATAAAGGCGTCCATACCGGGTGGCACTTGGCGTGATTGGCCTAAAAGCCTGATAGCTGATTGTCATAAGTCTGAAAGCGGCCAAACATACCCTAGCGTCTATGGGCGTATGGAGTGGGACAAGCCAGCTCCAACAATGACAACTCAATGTTATGGTTTTGGAAATGGTCGCTTTGGGCACCCAGAACAAGATAGGGCAATCTCACTACGAGAGGCTGCTATTTTGCAAAGCTTCCCTCGTGACTATGCGTTTGTTCCAAGGGATGGTGTAGTGAGTATGACCACATTAGGTAGGCTCATTGGTAATGCAGTGCCAGTTCAATTAGGGCGCGCGATTGCAAAAAGTATTAACTCTCATCTTGATGCAGTTGGTGCTTGCTAAAAATACTTGCCGAAGAAGGCGTACATAAAAATAGAGTCAGGGAGCAGTATTAAATGGCAACATCTACTCAAGTATTTAATCTTTCATATCAATCTGTTCCTGAACCTGGGCAGCTAGTTGAGGTACGTCGGCGACAATGGGTAGTTGCTAACGTACTGTCATCACAACAATCCTTAAATTTGCGCAAGCAACATGCAATTACTCTTTCTTCAATTGATGAGGATGGATTGGGCGATGAGCTGGAAGTGATTTGGGAGATTGAGCCGGGTGTCAAAATAATTGAACGCGCTGGGTTGCCATCAATATCAGGAACAGATGACTCTGATACGCTTGAAGCATTTCTTGATGCCGTGCGATGGGGGGCTGCAACGAATGCTGATAGAGGATTTTTGCAAGCACCTTTTCGCAGCGGTGTAAGCATTGAAGACTTCCAGCTTGATCCACTAGTTCGTGCAATTGATATGGCACGCGTTAATCTTTTGATTGCAGATGACGTAGGTTTAGGTAAAACAATTGAAGCAGGCCTTGTTATACAAGAAATGTTACTGCGTCATCGCGCGCGCACTGTGCTTGTTGTTTGTCCTGCGTCACTACAGGAAAAATGGCGTGTGGAAATGCACGAAAAATTCGGACTTGAATTTCGTGTTGTAAATACTGAATACATTCGTAAGCTTCGTCGTGAACGTGGGATACATGCAAATCCTTGGACATCGTTTCCGCGACTAATTACTTCTATGGATTGGGTGAAGGGTGGTGAAGCGTTAAGAACTATGCAAGACGTTTTACCTGCTCACGCGAGTTTCCCACGTAAGTTCGATATGTTAGTGGTAGATGAGGCTCATAATATTGCGCCCGCCGCTGGGGTTAACTATGCACTTGAAAGTCAACGCACAAGATTTATTCGCACAATCAGTCCGCATTTTCAGCATCGGTTATTTCTAACCGCCACACCACACAATGGCTATACAGAATCCTTTACGTCACTTCTTGAATTATTAGATGATCAGCGTTTTGCTCGCACAATTCTTCCTGATGAAAAACAACTTAACCAAGTGATGATTCGTCGTTTGAAAAGTGATTTAGTCGATTCAAATGGCGAACCTCTTTATGCCCAACGAAAGCTGAATGCGCTAGCTGTTGATTACACTGATGAAGAGCGAAACATACATAAAAAATTAGATATTTATTGCACAAGCAGAGAGTTCGCCGAAAAATCATTTGGAACCGTATTCATTAATCGGCTACTAAAAAAGCGACTCTTCTCTTCACCTGCAGCCTTTGCATCGACAATTGAAAAACATGTTGCAAGTTTGGCTGACGGCGCGCCCCGTAAAGAAAAAACTTCAATGGTTGAACGAATTTTACGTAAAGCAATTTTGAGAGTTGAGGAAGATTATGCAGATGATCAAGAGGTTGAAATCGCTCAATCAGAAGCAGTGGAGGAAGCTTCACGTTATGCACAACCGCTGACAGATGAACAACAGAAAATGATTACCGAGCTTCGCCAGTGGGCGCAACAAGCTCGTAACCGCGTTGATTCAAAAGCTGAAGCAATATTGGCTTGGCTAACACAAAATCTAAAAAATGACGATGGCTCATGGAATGACAAACGAGTCATTTTATTTACGGAATACCGCACAACCCATCAATGGATGCATGAAATTTTAGCGAGCCATGGTTTCGGCGCTGAACGCTTATCTATATTGCATGGCGGTATAGATCAAGAAGAAGGAGAAAAAGTTAAAGCTGCATTTCAAACATCGCCTAAAGATTCCTCTGTAAGAATATTACTGGCAACAGATGCTGCATCTGAAGGCATTGATCTTCAAAACCACTGTAATTACCTTATACATTTGGAAATTCCATACAACCCTAATGTCATGGAGCAGCGTAACGGTCGTATTGATCGTCACGGCCAGCGACAAAAAGAAGTTTTAATTTGGCATCCCGTAGACGGCGGAACACAAGGTGAGAATGCTGTAGGTGGCCATGGTGAAGATATTCTCCGCGCGTTACGTAAACTGGAGTCAATGCGTTCAGACATGGGTAGCGTTAACCCGGTTATTGCCCCGCAAATGTCTGGGTTAATTGAAGGCGGTTTGAAAGATTTAGATACTCGTTTGGCAGAAGCGAAAATTGAAAAATCCCGGCGCTTTGTGAAAGCGGAGCGTGAGTTAAAAGAACGTGTTGCAAAATTGCATGATCGCTTAGTTTCTACGCAGCGGGATTTTCATCTAACGCCAGAACATGTTCGCATGGCCGTAAAAACGGGGCTCAAATTAGCAGTACAAACTGCACTAGAGCCCATAGCTCTAGAAAATGCGCCAATAGGTAGTTGTTTTAAAATGCCTGCGCTATCTGGTTCCTGGGCTCGCTGCACCGAGGGGCTTCGCCATCCACACACGCAACACATACGCCCAATTACATTTGATCATGCTGTTGCCAAAGGTCGCGATGATGTTGTGTTAATTCATCTCAATCATCGATTAGTGCAAATGTGTTTGAGATTGCTTCGCGCGCAAGTATGGGCACAGGATGATATTAAAAAACTACATCGCGTAACTGTCCGTGTATTGCCAGAGGGTGTAATTGATGGCCCCGCAGTTGCTGTTGTGTCGCGCTTGGTTATTACTGGCGGCAATCACCATAGGCTTCACGAAGAACTCACGGTTTCAGGGGGCTATTTGCGCGATCAATCGTTTCGACGTGAAGACAGTGTTACTCGCCTTCAGGAATGGCTTGATGATGCTAAACCAGTTACCCCAGATAGTTCGCTATTTGATGCTCTTAAACTCCGGTTTGAACGATTACAAGAATCAGTTTTGCAAACCATTGATACACGCTCAAAAGATCGGCTGAAATTTTTAACCAATACGCTGCAAACACGCAAGCAGCAGGAAGTTAGCGATATAGAAATGGTATTGAACGAGTTGGAAACGTCTATTCAAAATGAATTACATAAAGATCAGCAGCCAGAACAATTTCCGCTGTTTTCTGAAGATGAGCGAACTCAATTACGCAGAGATACTGCAGCGCTAGAAGCTCGCCTTGCTCGAATACCCAACGAGCGAATTGAAGAGGTTGCCAATATTGAAAAGCGTTATGAAAATTTTACAGATCGCACATTCCCTGTCGCAGTGATCTTTTTAGTTCCTCAATCACTCGTTTCAGGAGCTACAGCATGAGCCAATATCCTCAACAACATGAATGGCTCTCGCTAATTGAAATTTCTGGGCCATTTTTGGCTGCCAATGTTCTTAATGAGGCTTTTCCTCAAGGCTTAGAAGGGTTGGATGCGCAAAAACGTAAGCACTTAAGGCAGGCTTACGAAGAATGGCGTGAAGCTGTAGATACTGACGACCCACAACTTTCTGAATTACATGCAGCCTGGATTGATGAAGTCCTTTCTCGGACACTTGAATTAGATGAAAACAATAAAGGCGATGTGCTGAAACGTAGTGAGTGGTGTTCTCAGCATTTGAGCTTCACTGTGCCAGAACAGGCTATAACAACTACACCTAATTTTGCAGTGGTAAATGAGCACCAGGCAAATAAACCTTTATTACTAGTGCAGGTTTATTCCCAGTCGGTAAATTTGGATCTTGTATTAAAGCAAGATGGCTGGGTTATTACACCAGCGGATAAAATGGTTCAGCTTTGTCGTGCGCAGGGTTGCCGATTGGGTTTAGTTACCAATGGTGAACGCTGGATGTTGGTAGATGCTCCTATAGGTGCAACTACTAGTTTTGCAAGTTGGTACGCGCGTATTTGGAATCAGGAACCCATTACCTTGCAAGCTTTTGTTCATCTATTAGGTATTCGCCGTTTTTTTGTTGCTGATGAAGAACAGTTACCTGCATTGTTTGATCGCTCACTAAAATTTCAAGATGAAGTGACAGATGCGCTGGGCGAGCAAGTGCGGCGAGCAGTTGAAGTGCTTATTCAAGCACTTGATAAAGCCGATCAAGATCACAACCGTGAACTTTTAAGAAACACGTCGGAACCTGAGTTATACGAAGCAGCACTTACGGTGATGATGCGCTTGGTGTTTTTGTTATCCGCTGAAGAACGCGGATTACTTTTAATGGGTGACGAACGGTACGAAGCCAACTACGCACTCTCAACGCTTCGTATGCAATTACGTATTGAAGCACCAGAAATTCTAGAGCAACGCTTAGACGCTTGGTCGCGTTTGCTCGCTATTTTTAGAGCGGTTTACGGCGGCATTGATCACGTAAATCTACGTCTTCCTGCGTTAGGCGGTTCATTATTTGACCCTGATCGCTTCCCGTTTTTAGAGGGGCGCGCCAAAGGTACAGCATGGCGTTCAGATCCAGCAAAACCACTTCCAATTGATAATCGCACCGTACTGCTTTTACTTGATGCTATTCAAATGTTTCAAGGCAGAACCTTGTCTTACCGTGCATTAGATGTAGAGCAGATTGGATATGTATACGAAGGTCTGCTAGAGCGAACGGTTAAACGTATAGATGACATAACCTTTGATTTAGGTTGCACTAAAAATGCAAAAAATCCTCTAGTTAAATTGGCAGAACTTGATTCAGTTAAATTAGATGGCGCAGAAAAACTTGCTGAGTTTTTAGCAGAACGATCTGGGAGTTCTGCCAACCGTATTCGCAATGATTTAAATAAATCAGTCGATAATGCATTGGCAGAACGTCTGCTGACGGCTTGTCAAGGCAATACAGATCTCAGAAATCGAGCTAAGCCCTATGCGCATTTATTGCGAGTAGACCCCTGGGGCTACCCTTTGGTCTACCCAAAAGGAGCATTTATTGTTACATCGGGTTCAGATCGCCGCGAAACAGGTACGCATTACACGCCGAAATCTTTAACTGAATCGATAGTAACTGAAACGCTTACACCTATTGTTTATGTTGGTCCATCGCAAGGCTTTTCGCGCGACCAATGGATACTCAAATCTCCAAGTGAGCTACTTGAATTAAAAATCTGTGATCCAGCTATGGGATCGGGGGCTTTTCTCGTACAGGTTTGTCGATGGCTTTCAGATCGTTTGGTAGAAACTTGGGCGATTGCAGAATCGGTTGGGAATTTTGTAACCGTCAATGGAATTGTTTTAAAGAATCAGGAGGGTAATGAGCCTCTTCCAAAAGACACAGAATCTCGCATCGTTATCGCTCGCCGCCTAATTGCTGAGCGCTGTCTTTATGGTGTGGATTTGAATCCATTAGCTGTAGAACTTGCCAAGCTTTCTATTTGGTTAATTACGCTAGCCAAGGGGCGCCCTTTTGGCTTCCTTGATCACAGTCTTCGCTGCGGGGATAGTCTGTTGGGTATTCATCGGTTAGATCAGTTGACCCAGCTTGCAACAAACCCCAGCGCTCAAGGGCAGCGACGTCTATTTGGTCAGAACATTGAGCAGGCTGTGCTCAATGCCACCGAACTGCGACAGCAGTTAAGCGAAATACCTATCCGTGATATCCGGGATGTGGAAGCTATGGCGCATCTGGATGCTGATGCTCGCCGCAACCTGGAGGTGCCGGAATGTATTGCCGATGCTTTTATAGGAGATATATTTGCAGCGGGGCCGAATTCTTCGACCCTAGAAAATGGACTTGCTTCTCTTGCAGCATTGGCAGGCCAAGCTGTAGATGGCAACTTGGATTCACTTGATGCTATTCGCAGACGATCTCTCCTCACGCTCTCGACCGATCTGCCCGCCGACAAACCAGCCCGTCAGCCTTTCCATTGGCCATTGGAATTCCCCGAGGTGTTCGTTCGCGAGCGAGGTGGTTTCGACGGCATGGTCGGCAACCCACCATTTCTGGGTGGGCAGCGTATCACTGGCGTCGCGGGAACAGCCTTCCGGGATTGGCTGGTTGCGTATATAGCCGAAGGGCGGCGAGGTTCAGCGGATCTGGTCGCCTACTTCTTTTTGCGTTCATGGGCCCTGCTGCGTAATGGTGGCGGTTTCGGACTGCTTGCGGTCAACACCATTGCAGAGGGTGACACACGACAGGTCGGGTTGGAGGCGATAGTGGCAGCAGGAGCCATCATTCGTACAGCTTACCCGAAAGAGCCCTGGCCTGGAGCGGCTGCCGTAGTTACAAGTCGTATCCACGTGCATAAGGGCTCTTGGTTTGGCGTTAGAGCTCTGTCTGGGTGCAACGTCTCACACATATCGGCTTATTTGTCTGCGCAAGATACTTGGAGTCTAAAACGGCTCAACACTAATCGTGGAATTGTGTTTCAAGGTTCCAATGTTCTCGGTATGGGGTTTATTTTGGACGCAGATGAAGCGAGACAAATGCTGGATGCTGACCCAAAAAATTCTGAGGTCATATTTCCGTATTTAAATGGCGAGGACATTAATACAAGTCCAGTACAGAAAACAAATCGCTGGGTAATTAGTTTCTGGGACTGGCCGGAGGAAGTAGCTAAAAAATATGTCCTACCTTTTGAAAAGGTGAGAGATTTAGTAAAGCCAGTGCGTGATCAACTCGGAGGAAATCCGAGTGCAGAAGGGCGAAAGAAAAAATGGTGGTTGTTTGGGCGAGATGCAAGAGCCTTATATCACGCTATCGGTCGCGGAAATCATTTTCACCGCCATCCCGACGGATGGGTCAAAAGTGAGCCCCCATTGAAGCAGGTCATGGCTTGTAGTTTGGTTCAGAATTACTTGAAATTTTCTATCGTTCCAAATGATCAGATTTTTGCTCACCGACTCGGAGTATTCGCTTCAGCTGATGAATCATTGTTTGCCATCTTGTCCTCGACGTTTCATCAAGTTTGGGCGCGAGAGACTAGCTCCACCATGCGGAATGACCTTAATTATTCAACAACTGACTCATTTGAGACGTTTCCACTTCCATTTAACAATCGAAATGTAATCTCACTTCTTGGGAAAAAGTATAATGCTCAACGCACCAATATTCTTCGTGAAGAGTCGATAGGACTTACCAAGCTATACAACAGATTCAATAACCCAATTGAGCAAGGCCGACTGTTTTGCGAACTACGCCAATTACATTCTGAAATTGATAAGGCTGTTTCTCGTGCATATGGTTGGGAAGATCTCGACCTTGAACACGGCTTCCACGAAGTCCCCTACCTACCGGAAAATGATCGCGTCCGTTTCACCATCTCAGAGACCGCGCGTATCGAAGTGCTGCGGCGACTATCGGAACTTAATAAACAACGATATGAAGAAGAGGTTAAAGCGGGATTGCACGGCAAGCCTTTAAGTAAAAAGCCTAGTGCAGCATTCCGGCGTGCCGCTCTTTTGACAATTGCTGAGTCAGACGCACAGGCAGGATTTGATTTTGGCAAGGAGGAGGTATGACTGCACTCTCTGCAGATCGCCCTAGCTCAAATCCGCAGGACGACTTGTTCGGACATGCCCCATTCGCGCAGAGCCTAGCAAATAGTATTTGTCACTACCAAGGTAATGATGGCATGGTCCTGGCGCTCTATGGCCCGTGGGGTTCGGGAAAATCTACGGTACTCAGCTATGCCCAACACTTTTTGGAACAGCGCCCGGAAACTGAGCAGCCCATTATCGTGACCTTCAATCCATGGTGGTTTTCTGGTCAGGAAAACCTCGCGCGAGCCTTTCTTCGCCAGTTGCAGGCCGTGTTACCCACCAAAAGCGAAAAGTTCAAAAAGTTAGGTGAGCTGTTGGGCGATTTTGCCGAAGGTGTTGGTGGACTGATTGACCTGAGTGGTATGACTGGCGGTGCAGCTGGGATGATAGGAAAACTTATTGGTATGGTAACTAAGCGCCAGCCAAAAGACGTACCTGCACTCAAGTCAGAAATCAGTAAGATACTGCGAGAAGCAGAAAAGCGAATTTTAGTCATCATTGATGATATTGACCGCCTTACGCCGGAAGAGACCCGTCAGCTATTTACTGTCATAAAGGCGTTGGCTGACTTTCCCAATATGGTCTATTTACTGGCTTTTGACCGTGAAGTCGCCGCACACGCTATAGAGCAACAAAGCGGTATGCCTGGAGAGCGTTATTTAGAAAAAATCATTCAGGTACCGTTCGAATTACCACCCATTGATCGTGTGGCTTTACGAGCCGCCTTGTTCCAGCGCCTTGATGAGATATTGGGCGATACCTCAGATGGTCTGTTCGATCAATCATATTGGATGAATGTTTTCCAGGATGGTATTGATCCGCTGATTCAAGTGCCACGTGATGTAGTTCGTTTCACGAATACCTTGTCGGTGACCTATCCAGCGGTATGTGGAGAGGTCAATCCAGTAGATTTCATTGCACTTGAAGCCCTTCGCGTTTTTCTACCTGACCTGTACGACGTTATCCGTAAAAACGAAGATAATTTTTCTGGTCACAGTCGTGATAACAGGAATGACGGCGATCAAAACACCCTAGCGGCCTTCCATAACCAATGGATGCAAGCACTGCCAGAGCAGCTGCGATCAAGTACAAGAGCAATGCTTGAGCGGATTTTTCCGAGAATTGGACAAATGGGCTATGGCACTGACTGGCTAACTCAATGGCGAAGGAATCTTCGCGCCTGCCACCCCGATGTGTTTTCAACATACTTCCGTATGACGGTTCCTCTCGGTACTGTCCGCCGTAGCGAAATACTGGCGCTTTTGAGCTTGGCAGAAACGCCTGCCGAATTAGGAAACGTGCTGGTTAAAGTCACAAGAGAAAAGCGTCCTGACGGTCTGTCTAAAGCAAGAGCATTACTTGAACGGCTTATGGATCATGTTGAAAAGGACATTCCCGAAGAGCACATCTCAGTCTTCATCGGCGTACTCCTTGATATTGGTGACTCGCTTGTACTTGATAGCGATAGGCGTGGTTCTTTCGACTTTGGCAACGAATCACGCGCAACGCGAATTGTGTATCATCTTCTCAAGCGAGTTGATCGAACGCAGCGACATACTTTGCTCAAGACTGCGATAAACCAAGGGCAAGCCGTTGGTGTGCAGCGCTATCTGATTGCAGCATTGTCCGATGAGGTCAAAAAGGAGACTGAGAGCGGTGAAGAAGCACTTGTTGACGCAACCACACTTGATGACCTGAAAGCCTGCTGGCTTAACGGTTTGAAAATGAAACTCAGTCAGAACGAATTGCTGGGACATTCGCAACTCGCCCGCATATTGGCGGCTTGGTGTCTATGGGGCGAACCTGCAGAAGCAAGGGTTTGGTGTGAAGCAGCAACTTCATCAAATGAAGGGTTGCTGACCTTCCTGACAAAGTTCTGCTCGCATACGCGCTCACAGACTTTCGGTGATTGGGCTGTACGCCTTCAACCGCGATTGAATCCGACTTGGCTTCAGCAATACATCGACACTGCAGCCAGTGCGGTGCGCTTAATGGAGATACGACAGAGAAGCCTAGTTCCAGACATTGCGCGCGAAGCCGTTGATCAATTTCTGAAAGAGTTCGAAATGCTCAAGGTTGGAAAAAATCCGGATGGCGATCGCGCATTTGATGACTAGATAATAATAGCCATTAGGAATACGAGTTTTAAAATTCTAAATTTATAACAGTGAGAATAAAATGGCGGACATAATAGAAATTAAAAAAAATGTCGTTAATGCATGGATTGCAATAGATCATGTCATTAAGTCGAATGCATCGCTTTTCCCCTTCACATTAATCTTGAAAGGTGAGGGTTCTCTTTACAAATCCGTCAAAGTGGATGATTGGATTTTGATATTGACGCCTCAGGGAAATGTAACTCGTATTGCTCGTGTGATACGAATTAGATCTGACCTTAGCTTTACCACACTTTACTTCGATCGTTTATCAGCTGCAGAAACCCCTGTTGCAATTGGTGCTACATCGTTATCAATACCATCAAGTGCGATAAGCCGATTAGATTGGAATGATTTTCTTGCAGCTTTGCCTGTCGCTTTTGGAAAAACCATTGGCGAAATTCCAAGTATTACTAACCAAACTTATATTCGCGAATTATTGCAGCTGGCAGTAATGGATGATTTGCTTGGCCCAGCAGGTGGCAGCCATGAATATATCGTGGATATGGGCGTTAGGGATCGCTATTTGGTTGGGAAATTGGCACCGCGAGAAACAAATAAAAGTGATGAGAGTCACTGGGAAGGTGACGCAGTTGAAATTGATTCAGGCACACAAGAGGAAATACGCCCAGGAATACATGAGCCTGGTGCAGAATTTAGTAGAGCTACAGGTCGTATTGAGCCTGAATCAGATTCATCTGATGAAATTGATGCGACGAGTAACCAGTCATTAGTGCCCAGTAGTTTAGGTATGACTTTTTGTATATCCGGTGATGTAGAAACAATCGAAATTCAAGCAGGTTGGGGGCGCTATGAGCCCTTATCTGCTGATGAACATGAGTTCACCAAAAAAGATGGCAAAAAAGTAAAGGTTTGGCAGCGCATTCCTTGTGGCGGGAAAATAATCTTGCCCATTGTAGAGGGGCAAGTCTCCCATCAAGCTCCCGATAGCGATCAACTTTCTGTGCGTGTGCAAGGCACGATTCGAGCAAAAAATTCGAATGGTGATCGCTTAATTACATTATTTTTAGTGAATGCTCAGGAAACGACTCAGAGTGATACCAATAAAGATAAGGCTTGGTTATTTCAACCGGAAATTATTGTTCGAGCTCCACAGGATGCTGCCAATAACGCGATATTTCGACGCAAACCGGTACTCGATAAAACTGGGATGGATAAAGAGCGCGATGCTTTAGAAATGATTTACCGCAATCGTGTTGAGTTTGCGGTTGGGCATGGTGTTTCAATACATGCTGAGGTTAGTGATGACCTTAGTCTCGCAACAGAAGTGCGAACTGTCGTCATGCCACAATATGAAGTGCAAGTCACAGAAACACCCGGAGCAAATTCTACAGATCGACCTGCCATGCAAGAGCTAATGGCAACTGGTTTATTAGATATGAGCCAGTTAGCGCAAATGGATCGCCCCGAATTAGTTGCGGCGTTAAGCAGATTAACAACGGATTATGCTGCATGGATTGCAGAGCAGAGTGCTCGTATAGGAACAGAAGTTATTGGGCACGATGATTCTGCGCACGGAGCAGTTGCACAATGTAATGAAATTTTAAAACGTTTAATTGAAGGGATTCAAACTCTTAATACTAATGAAAATGCTTTAGCCGCGTTTCGTTTTGCAAACCAATCAATGGCAATTCAGCGTGTTCGTAGTGCATTTAGTTTGTCTATGCGAAGGGTCGAAGATAAAACGTTATCTGATTTTGATAAACCCAATAATCGCACTTGGCGACCGTTTCAGTTAGCATTTTTGCTGTTATCAATTCCTTCATTGGCAGACCCAACACATTCAGATCGCACCAAACCTTCAGAAGCTTTTGCAGATCTTTTATGGTTTCCAACGGGCGGTGGTAAAACCGAAGCCTATTTGGGGGTTGCGGCATTCACCATGGCCATTCGTCGTATGCAAGGCAAGATAGGTGATTTTGATGGATCGCGTGGCCTCGCAGTAGTTATGCGTTACACGTTGCGCCTCCTAACTTTGCAACAGTTTCAGCGCGCTACAGCTCTAATTTGTGCAATGGAAGTTATTCGGCGAGAGGCGCTTGCAAAAGGTGACGAAACTCTAGGGCATGAACCTTTCACCATTGGCTTGTGGGTTGGCAATAAAGTAACTCCCGGCACTACCGATGAGAGCGCTTCTGCAATTGAAGCTATGCGTAATCCTGACCGGAATAAAGCGAGTCACGTATCACCGGCACAATTAACGAGCTGCCCTTGGTGCGGTTCTGAAGTTGCACCTGGTCGCGATATTGAAGTCGATAAAAAATTGGGTCGGACGCTCATTTATTGTGGCGATAAAAAAGGTCAATGTGAATTCTCTAAAGGCAAATCAAGTAAATATCCGCATCCGGGATTACCCGTATTAACGGTGGATGAAGAAATTTATCACCGCCCTCCAACAATGATGATTGCGACCGTTGATAAATTCGCGATGATGGCTTGGCGTGGGCAAGTTAGAACTTTATTCGGTCGCGTTCGCCATGAGTGCGCACGTCATGGTTTGTTATGGGCTGATTCTGGTTGTACCGGAAATCACACGCTTGATAAAGGGTTCGCAGCTACCAAGGTTAAATCTATAAGCCGTATTCGTCCACCTGACTTAATTATTCAAGATGAGTTCCACTTAATCAGTGGTCCGCTTGGAACTATGGTTGGCCTCTACGAAACTGTTGTGGATGAATTGTGTTCTTGGAAACTTGGTGAAAATACTATCAAGCCAAAAATTATTGCATCTACTGCAACAGTGCGCAAAGCGCGCGAACAAGTAAGCAATGTTTTCATGCGACAAGTAGCTGTTTTTCCACCATCAGGGCTGGATGTTGAAGACAATTTCTTTTCGGTACAACGGCCAGTTGAAGAAAAATTTGGTCGCCGATATTTAGGTGTTTGCTCACCTGGAAGTTCTCGGCCTGCAATGCTGATTAGGGTATACACCGCATTCTTAACCGCATCACAAGCGTTGTTTGATCGCTTTGGCGAACCTGCAGATCCGTATATGACAATGGTTGGCTATTTCAACTCATTACGTGAATTGGGAGGCATGAAACGTTTAGCAGAGGATGATGTTCAAACTCGTTCGTATCGCGTACAAATGAGTATGGTTGATCGCCCTGCGCTCGCACAGCGCAGTGTGCGCAATATTTGTGAATTAACTTCACGCGTATCAAGTCAAGATATTCCTAAATACCTTGATCAATTGGAAGTTAAATTTAAAGCGGAGCTTGATACAACTGAAGCAAAATGGAAAACCAATTGGCAAGATGGAGATACACGCGCTATTGATGTTGTGCTTGCGACCAATATGCTGTCAGTGGGTGTGGATGTGAATCGTTTAGGGCTAATGGCTGTAAATGGCCAACCTAAAGGCACAGCAGAATATATTCAAGCAACAAGTCGTGTTGGACGTTCTTTTCCTGGTCTCGTTTGTACTGTTCTTACATGGGCTCGCCCTCGTGACCTTTCACACTATGAATCATTTGAACAATACCATGCAACTTTCTACAAGCACGTAGAAGCACAATCGGTAACACCATTTTCCCCGCGTGCAATGGATCGAGGACTGACAGGTACAATGCTTAGTTTAATGCGTCTTGAGAATGATGACTTTAGTCCAAATGATGGCGCTGAAAATTTGAAAAAATCGAATCAATCTGAAATGTCTTCAGCGATTGAAATTATTTCTAAACGTGCCGGAAATGTTGCGGAAGATAATCAGCGAAAACATATGGCCGAAGCCATGTTGAAACAGCGAGCGGACGAATGGGCCAAAGAAGTTGCTAAAGGAGGTCGCTTATTAGCCTATGAAAAACGCGGCCCCAAAAAAGACACAACCACTGCGCTGATAAAATCTCCTGGCATTCAAGCTTGGGATAACTGGACTGTTCCTATGTCTATGCGTGAAGTGGAGCCAGGTGTAAAACTAATCATGAATACAGCGCATATTATTGATGAGAAAGAGTGGAAAGCTCGCATCGTAAAAAAGGATGAAGAATAATGTCTAATAAAACTCCAGTCGGCGAAGTTAGGCCCACCCAACTTCTTTGGACATATGGGCCCGGCGCATTAATTGATTTGCCCAGCTTATCCGTTGTTACGCTTGGAATTGATCAATGGGAAAAAGATCGGTGTGAACCTATTCAAGAGGCGCGTCTTTTGGCTTCTGTTAGAAAAGTATTGGGCCCGCAAGTTGAAAGTTTAAGGATGCCTCCATTTCAAAAAACTGAACTAATTGATCCGTGGTCTGCGGAAGCAAAAATTGGCGTACCTGTCCGTCCATTTCCACGTTGGTTACGATGCGTAAAGTGCGGTTTGTTAGCCCCTTACGATGGTGGCTTGTTTTCGCTTAAAGAAAATAAATTTCGCCCTGAGCGAACACGTTTCGTTCATGCCGGATGCAGAGGATCTAAAGGCGCGGATAAAGCAAAAGATGCAGATGCAGTGCCTGCACGTTTTTTATTGGCTTGCCGAAATGGTCATTTAGATGATTTCCCTTGGCAATATTTTGTTCATGCGGGTAATGATAGCTGCAAAGGAACTTTACGTTTTTACGAAAATGGTGCGTCGTTACAAACCGAAAACCTTTGGGTTAAATGCGACACTTGTGGTACATCTAGAAGTTTGGCTCACGCATTCGGCAAGGCAGGAAAAGAAAACTTACCGGCGTGTAGAGCAAGGCATCCACATCTAAATGTCTTTGAAGAAAACTGTGATCAAGAAGCTCGCGCTGTACTTTTAGGTGCAACCAATAGTTGGTTCCCCATAACTTTATCAGCATTAGCAATTCCTCATGCTAAAGATCCAATTAGCCAATTGATTCAAGACGGTTGGGATTTTTTTGCGGATTTAGAATCAGAAGCTGAAGTTTCTGTCACAGTTAAAACATTAAAAAAGACGGGGGCATTACCGGGAATAGATGCTCATTCCGCTGCAGATATTTGGGAAGCTATTAAAGCTTTTACTGCTGGCGGTGGATCATCTGACGTTACTGAGTCTGACATCAAAGGGCCTGAATGGTCAGTTCTAACAGATCCAAACCCACCAAGTGATTACCCTCACTTTATGAGCAGAGAGGTCGAGAAGCCTTTAGAGTTCAAAGATAAAATTGCCAGAGTTCTATTGTTAGAAAGGTTGCGTGAAGTAAATGCGTTACTAGGCTTCACTAGGGTGGAAGCTCCTGATGAAGGGGGCGATGAAAACCATCGACCAGAGATGGCAACTTTATCAATGGTCAAAACAGATTGGGTTCCCGCAAGTCAGGTTCATGGTGAGGGGATATTCATTCAGTTTGATGAGGAAACTTTGCTGAGTTGGGCAGAGAAAGCTGAAGTCGCAACAATCAATAAAATGCTCCAAGAAGGTCATAAAGGCTGGCGTAACTCTAGAAAGCTTGATCCCTCTGAGGGTTATCCGGGTATTCGTTACGTGATGCTTCATACTCTTTCACATTTGCTAATCCGTGAGCTCGCGTTGGAATGCGGCTATAACGCTGCAAGTATTCGTGAGCGAATTTACGCTGATACTCAAAGTGGTGCGCCTCAGGCCGGAATTCTTATTTATACCGCTGCTGCCGATTCTGATGGAACATTGGGTGGTCTTGTGGATCTTGGCAAGCCTGAAAACTTAGGTCGTTTATTAAAACAGGCTTTGAATCGCTCAAAAATATGCTCCTCTGATCCATTGTGTTCGGAGCATGATCCTGAAAAAGATAGATCACTTCATGGTGCCGCATGCCATGCCTGTGCCCTAGTTGCAGAAACATCCTGTGAAAAAGGAAATCGTTATTTAGATCGAGCATTATTGGTTCCCACTTTAGAGCACACCAGTGCAGCTTTTTTCAAAGGTATTTGAAGTGGAAAAGTTGCTTAATGTCATAACACAACTTGTGGCTTTGGTCTCACCTGAAAAAATTCAGTCGATTGCTACTAAGATTCAACACAGTGATCCTGCGAATGTTGTATTGATATTGCCGAACTTAGTTAATACACCTAATGCTGCTAGCCTTCTTAGTGATTTGGTTGATGTATGGCAAGAAGCTAATTTGAGCCATACCGAACTTGCTCTAATGTTGCTGACGGCGAGTAGCGCTTACACCACGGCGATCAAGCAGCAATCAATTGAATTGGTTTGGACTGGGCCAACGACGCCATTTGTATCCACGCGTAGAACAGAACAGGTTCTATTGGAAGTTATAGATTCAGCAAGAAGAAAATTATTTTTTACTAGCTTTGTTGCTTATAACATCGAATCTATTATTAGTGCTTTAAATAAAGCGTGCAAAAGGGGAGTCCAAATAGAAATGTTGTTGGAGTCTAGTTTTGGGCATGGCGGCAGTATGAATATTGACGTAATTAGCAGTATGCGTGAGTTAGTTCCCAATGCTAATATTTATGCATGGACAAATAAAAGTGAAGAGTTTGAAGGTGGTAGAGTTCATGCAAAAGTTGTAGTTGCTGATGAATGCATGTGTTTTATTACTAGCGCAAATCTTACAGGTTATGCATTGGAGAGAAATATTGAAATGGGTATTCTTATTAGAGACGGTAATCTTCCAGAAATATTGCACAAGCATTTAGATGCGTTAGTTAATACCAAAGTTGTTGGTAAGGTTTAAACAATAATTAAGAGTGCTTAATGAGCGAATAGCCAGATGTATTAGTAGTGAAAATTGACGAATTACTTTCAAAGTCATTTTACGTAATTGATTGTGAAATTACTGAAATTGTGGCGGAAGAAATAAAGTCAAAGTATGAGTGGAATGGAAAAGATGAATCTTGGGCTGCAGGTCGAGTAACTCTAACATCAGGATTAATTGAAATTCACTTTAATTGGATTGCACAAGGAGGTGAGTCTGCTTATAACACTTATGAGTTTGACTTTTCCATGGATGAGCAAACTCCAGCGTTTGAATTAACATGTGTTTCACTTGAGACTGATGAAAATATAGATGATGTTTTAACGCGTATTATCAATTTGTTTGATTGGACAAAAGAGGTTGCAGAATGTTTTCCGAAGAATGGAAGCGATATAGCAACGCTTGATATCTAAAAAATAAAATATATTGGTTTATTTTCGAATAGCACGATAATAAATAACAGATAATTTTTTCCGATCATAAGCTTGCTATGAAATTTACCAGAGTGACTGAAATGATTCGGATGCATTATTGTTGGGTTTTGGGAGAAGAGAGCCAGAAGCCTACCATCATTTTTTTGAGGCAATATAGCCAATATACTCGCGATGATTTTTCACATTGGCGCAGAGATAATTGAGCACTCAAACACGAAACTATTAATAGTTTCGTGTTTGAGTGGAGCCTGTAAATAATTCTGTGTAATTGCACTTCAACGATAATCACTCAGTGCGTATTATTAACTATATCATCAATACTCCACTCATTCGCATAAGCGGTCGTAACTTCGGTGTAATTTTGATTGACTTCAAATTCCACGGTTCCTTTTTCAAGATCAATATTAAAAGCACCTTGTCCACCATCGTTATTAAACCAATCGACACCGGTCATTTCGAGGTAGTCATATACCATGCTTTTAATAGCGTCTCTTAACGGTTGCTCCGTAGTTTTTTCTGCATAAACCCATATGCCGTCTTGAAAATCACGCGTAGTTTCCACTATAGAAACCATTGGTAAAGCCCGATCATCGAACTCTGGATATAAGCTGACAGCGTAGATATGGCCATCATCACCACAACCCGAGAAATCCACAGAAACACCTTGCACATGCAAATTTCTTAACGCAGTAATTATCCGAGCAAAATTTATTTCGCGTAGTGCCCGCTGCCCTCCCGCGTTGGTTACAGTTTTTGATGTGGCAACTTCCAAGTATTCATGGATGGTGTTGCGAACATCACTCGTGGCTACTTCATTAAATACTGTTTTGACTTGCCCGATCTGAATCGGGAATTCATTATCATTTGTTTTTAATAGTTCCACTGTCCAGCGGCGATGATTTACAAACACACTGGCGATTGCTGTGTTGCCAGATTGAATGCGAGATTCATAGCCAGCCACACAATGCCGTTGTCGAAAACCTTCCATACCTAAACGTCGAGACGTTTTGAGGAGATACCCAGGGAATTTCTCAGGTATGTGCTTTTCAAAATAACCTACATCAAAATGTCGTTGTGCGGCACTTAGCATTTTTAGAGTTGCCAGGCGTGATAATTTATCGTGTTCAGCTTGCCAACGCTTGGGTGACCACTCAAGATTAATTTTTCGGTTGTGTTGTATCGACATCGCAATAACATCGCCAACAGGAATGCCCTTGCTGCGTAGAAACAAATAGCTACTGGTAAACCAGAGTGCCTTGTTCCAATCGCCAGCTAACTCAGCAGCATCCAGAACGGTGTTAAGTGTGATGTCATCAACATGACCAATATCCAATAATTTCCCAAAGCTTTTAGCCATTTTAGGTTGCAAGGCGGAGAGGCGATCACGTACTGTTATTAAGGTCATGATTGCACCTCCTGTGAATGCTCGCCAATAAATGTACCGCGAGACATCCACACTTCGGGCGTTATTTTTGAAAACCAATCAGCCATATTGGGCACTTTACCACCGCAGTCCTCCATCACATGCTGCTCCCCAATGTAGCGAACAGGCACGTGTTTACCTTCAGAGTTTGTGATGGTTACACCGAATATTTTCTCAGCTTCAAAAATACCTTCTGCATGGTGGCGTAATGCACGATGCCGAAAATCACAGAAGGATTCTTTGGTTTGGTCAAACCAATTGTGTATTGGCAAATAGTCTTGAGGAATACCGCCAAATTTACGTGCGGATGATTCCGCGTGATAGTAGGGGTGTGTCATAATATGCTCCAAAAAACGGGCATCCCCTAACGGAAATGCCCCGTTAGGGTTGAAAAAAATAGAGTGAAGAAACTCCACTACATTAGTGCGGAGTTTCTTTTAGGTTGCTGAATGTGAAACTTATGGTTTCAATAAAGCAAGCCTTCTTCTGCAAATGAAAATGTTTGACGCTGCGTTACGATGATGTGATCCAGCACTCTAATACCAACCAAGCCTAAAGCTTCCATTAAGCGAACCGTTACACGTCTATCGTTACTACTAGGTTCAACAGAACCACTGGGATGATTGTGCGAAAAAACAACCGCTGCCGCATTGTGCAGTAAGGCTGCCTTCACAATTTCACGGGGATGAATGCTTACTTCGTCAATCGTTCCGCAAAATACATCTTCTGTGGTAATCATCTGGTGTTGATTATTTAAATACATCACGCTGAAAATCTCTCTTTCAAGACTTGCGAGGCGTAGCTTGAAATACTGAGAGGTTGCTGCCACGGTTTTAAAATAATCACCCGTAATAGTTTTTGATTCCATGATATGCAATGCTGCATGAATCACTTCTTCTTCAGAATTGTATGTAAAAGTAGTCATTATTTATCTCCATAGAAAATGAAAAACCCGTGGAGATAAATTGCTCCCGTTGGGAATAATTCTCCCAACGGGTTTAGGTTAAGTGCCACTTGTTAAAGTGAGATCATCATTGGCGATACTGTGTATCGTCTCTGCACTTACGGATGATCTTGATTAAGATCAGCATGTGATGCTGGACTTAAATCTTTTCCAATTGCATGTTTGCAGTAATCCTATGAATTAAAAATCTACTTTAAAAATAGTTAATTCATAAAATCATTGTGTTGTTGAATATCGCATCCGTGCGAAAGAACGCTTGTGCGAACACGTCGTAATATCCTCACAAGTTGAAGTATCGCGCACGGTCAATTCCGCACAACGATTCACGTGAATTTGGGTGCGCGCACGGACGCGCTTTAGATGGGATTGCAGCGTGTTAGTGCTATGGGAATGCCGTACTAGCAGATACTAATGCGGCAATGCCAGAGCACTATTCCCAGAAGAGGTGGCCCAAGGGTATTGGTATACTCAAGGGCCACGTTTAGCGTTGAGTGTGTTGCTTCTCACAGCAACAAGCGTTTGGGGGCAGAAAAGCTTTTGGTTTGAGGGTGGCCAGCTAAGCACACCAAAAGCTCACCCAAACTATAAAATACCAGGATGGTGATCGAAACCATGTGCGGCAATTTAACCTGGTACGTGCCGCCAAACCCAATAGGGCGAAAAGTCACAGAGACTGCTGTGTCAGGAGGTTCGTCATGAGTAAATTGTCGCACAGTCAATCAAGGCAACAGCTTAATCATGATGCCTTGGGGTAGCATCAAGCATCCCCAAAGCATACATGTACAACAGTTGAAAAATTAACACTATTTATTTGGAGCGTGTTGAGCATTCGAATGAGCGTTACGGTTATTTGGTTTTGGGAAAGCCATTCGCCACGCTGTATGATCACTACTAAAAACATAACCAATTGATTCGAGATACTCAACCTTCGCCGCATAGTCAGCATCCTGCGCAACGATAACTTCAGGAATTATCCACATCGTTTTTTCAGAATGCCATTTGTAACCCGCTTTGTAGAGACGATCTTTTTCAATTGCAAAATTTATATCATCTTTTGAAAGCTTAACCATCAAGGGTTTTGTAAATAAGCCAGAGTTTGGTTGTGGTGCCTGACGGTTATTGTTAACGGCAGGAGCATCACTACTAGGTTTAGGTTGCGCATCGCCGTTCTCCAGTTTAATCACGTTATCACCTACCTTCAGGTATTTCACATTGATTAAACGTGCCGAATAATTCACTCCTAATTTGCCAGAGCTTTTACTGTTAACACCGTAAATGAACGGTTCTCCACGCAGTTTGGCAAGTCGTAAATTAACAAAAACTTTAGTGGTTTTGTTATTGATATCCCTCAAAAAAGGCATGAGCAGATCAAGAACATTTTCACCTGGTATTGTTAAGGATACATACAGTTTGTCAGGATTTTGTGGATTACCTTCCAGCATACAAAAGTGAGCTGTCCAGAAAGCTGCAAAATTCTGACCGGCTTTAGGTTGAACTTCGACAAGGCTATCGAGATAGCCTAAGCCTTCGGTGTGCGCATTAAAATAATCGATAGTTGCATCAGGGGTTGAATCGATTGCGGTATTGACTGATACGTTAGTCATGATAATTCTCCTGGGATTTAAAAAGAAAAACCCGTGGAGATAAACTGCTCCCGACGGGAGAAATTTTCCCGACGGGTAATGAGGATGAAGCGCAAGGCTTCGTGTTTGATAATAAGTACCGCTTTGCAGCGCGATCCCATTGCAGTACTAACGGGGATCTTTTTTTAACATCAACGATAGCTCGTTGAGATCTTGCCAGTAAATTTAAGCATAAATACTGCTATGGAACAATCAAAATATAGATATGAAAATATTACATTTTGTTGAACTGAACGATAAGCTTTCATTCCCACTATGCTGCATCTTCTAACATCTTCACATCACTGTATTGCATGATGTAATGGTATGCTTTGGATGCGGCAGCGGCGGCTTTAAAAATAAAAGTTTTATCATTCTTTAAATGCGTCAGCCAATTAGCAATATAGCTTGCATGAGATTCATCTTGATCGCGAATGCCCAATTCCGCACAAAAAATCGATTCACCAATTGAGGCTGTCAATTCTTCAAAGGCATAACTTTCATTATGCGATCCAAACTTTCTTGTGTTGGCTTCAAAACGGTTTAGGCGCTTTGGATGGCCAGTACTGTGGATCAACTCATGCATATAGGTAGATGCAAACCCTCCATCACTGTAAAAGCTGGTCGGTAATTTTACATGGTCGAACAAAGGAGAATAATAAGCTTTATTCCCACCGTGGCGAACTCTAATACTTTCCGCTTTACAGTAAGCATCCGCAATTAGATTGACCCGTCTAGCAATATGACTTTCATCGTGATCTTGTTGCGCCACAGCAGGTGCAGCCGCCAACCCACTGATTTGATCAATATTGAACACCGTGAATACTTTACGGCACGCAAAAAATTCCTGATCTTCATCATCAACAGATAAATCTTTGTGTTTGGGGACTGGTTTATAAAAAACGCAATGCGTTCCTTTCTCCCCAGGATCAACTTGCCCGCCTAGCTGAAGCGCTTGTTTGAATGTCATCCAGTTATTCGATGAGTAACCTTGTTCCTGCGCCGCAAGCCATAAAATTACAATATTGATACCGTTGTATCCAACTTGCGTAGCGCCATTAAAAGGCAATGACCCACCACTTAAGGATCGTTCCCACGGGCAAGCCCAGGGTAATAATCCACCTGCTTCAAGGCGGGCAATAATTTTATGAGTAACAGCCTGTTCAATATCGAGTTTTTGATGTGTAGTCATGGGAGTTCTCCAGGGATATAAAAGAAAAACCCGTGGAGATAAATCGCTCCCGACGGGAGAAATTTTCCCGACGGGTAATGAAGGTGAAGCGCAAGGCTTCGTGTGTGAACATAAGCACCGCGTTTCCGCGCGATCCCATTGCAGCACTCACGGGGATCTTTTAAAAATCAACGATAACCTGTTGAGATATTACGATGTAATGGAAGTATGGAGCGCATTGATCAAGCTCACCTACGATTAGGCAATGGCTTTTATAATGGCTGCCATTTCTTTATGCTGAGCCGCAAAATCTCTGAGGCTCCAATAGTGCTCACCAAAATCAGAACAAGGATGTTTGCCTGCAAGGTGGCTGTAAACAGACAGGCAAACGATAATACCCAATGCATCCGCACTTATTTCGCCTTCAAAGCGTGCCCCGTAAGGCACCGAGACATGAAATAGTCCTTCCATATTGAGAGCCATGTAAAAGCCGCCGTTCGACAGCTCGTAAAATTCCCAGCACTCGCCAGAATAGTGTTCACAGAGTTGTTCCACAAATCTATACACCATATTTTCCACAACAACAAAGGTATGCGGAAAATATTTGGGTAATATGGTTGCTCGATGATCTTGTGACACTTTGCTAGAAGTAATAGCGGTGTCACCGTGTGGTGTATCAGTCATGATGATTCTCCAGGGATTTAAAAAGAAAAACCCGTGGAGACAATTGCCCCGTCAGGAGAAATTTTCCCGACGGGTAATGAGGATGAAGCGCAAGGCTTCGCGTTTGACAATAAGTACCGCTTTGCAGCGCGATCCCATTTGCAGTACTAACGGGGATCTTTACAAGAATCAATGATAAGTCATTGAGGCTTTGCACATTTAGTGTAGTTTTGTGCTGTTCAAGTTTCAAGCAAAATGAGATGTAAAAGCGTTAATTTGCGTTTAAAACTGACCCATCTTGAAGGGGTTATTGTTTTCGGTTTAACCGCTTATGGTGGTGGCAGTAGCAGTAAAAGTGAGTCGCTACCAGAGACCACACCAAATGCATTTACCTTAAGCGCCATTGCTTGTGCAGCCGTAAATACAGAAGTCACTTCAGCAGCCGTTACCATTACAGGTATAGATGGAACAGTCCTATTAGCATTATCGGCGGCAGTTATTCTGTTAATGATGCTGCTTTCATCACAACGGCAAGTACTGTCAGCTTAGGCCAAACGGTAAAAGTTAAAGTCTTCAGCTTTCTTACAACAAGCACCCCAAAAAACCGCAACGTTGACATTGGTGCTGTAAGTGCCACCTTCACAGTGACTACCGTAGCTGACGCCAAACCTACGTGAGTCTCCCTAGCGGAGCCGGGTTGGTACCATTCATTAATTATTTTAGTTTGCTTATTAGCAAAACACCAATCGCATAAAGCAGAGTTTGATGAAAGTCTAAGCAGTTATATGAGGTGTCTAGATGAGAACTGCGATGAAGTAGTAGCGGAAATATTTTGTAGAGACGATAAAAAGCTTATGCAGCAGGAGCATCTTGATTTCTTTGGTAGTCAGCGGATTTATGGCATTCAAAATATTTTTCGCGTATTATCAAGAAAATTATGTAATTTATGGTTTTGCTTGAGCAATACAATGTAAAAAGGAATTCATTCAATGATTATTTCTTCTGACGAAATACATCTATGGTACGTTTACGACGAAAATATACACGACCCTCATTTAATATCTCAATATTGCGATCTTTTAAATAGCGAAGAGTATTTACAATACAAAAAGTTTCATTTTGAAAAGCATCGCCATCAATATTTGATTACTCGTGCTATGGTAAGATCGGTTTTATCGCTATATGTGAATAAAATTGATCCAGCAGATTGGAAATTCAAAAAGAACGACTATGGTAAGCCCTCTATAGATGATAACTCGTTATCAATTCCTTTACGTTTTAACATATCTCACGCTGATAAATTGGTAGTGATGGCGGTTTCGTTAGGTCAGGATATAGGCGTGGATGTAGAATGCCTAACTCGGTTGGGGGATATGTTAGATATGGCGAGTAGTTTTTTCTCGCCGATTGAAGTAAAACAATTGCTTGACCTTCCGCCAGAAAAACAAAATAATCGTTTTTTTGATTTATGGACTTTAAAGGAAGCTTACATCAAAGCTTGTGGAATGGGCTTATCGATTCCATTAAATCACTTCAGTTACTCTTTTTCCCCGCAGGGAAAAATTAGAATTGATTTCTCTCCAGAAAGAAATGATCAGCCCGAATTTTGGCGGTTTTGGCAAATTCATCCAAACGATAATTATAAAATTTCTATGGCTATTAAATGCGATGAAATTAATCATGCTTATTCAATATCTATGCGCGAAATCATCCCTTTGTCAAAAATAATAAATGTGAATTATCCCATTTCGCATGGAAGTATAATTATGGCGTAGTCAATTTTATTTTGTTCTTTTCACTCAGTCGGGCAGACTTTAGCCCTTACCGTTAAAGGTGTAATGCAATGGTCTTTTAGAAGAATGAAAACGTCCACCTTGTACTTATCAAAAGTTATGGCTGTGAAGCCTAGGCTGGAATTTTATGTCCCCCACCTCTAAAGTCAGAACACATTATTAAAGATGTTTGATAAATTATTGGATTATATATGAAGACTCTTTTTGTAACATTTGAATTTCAAGACATAATTCATGGCGGTCTTGGAAGAGTAATTAATGGATTGGTGCCAGAGCTTTGCAAAATAGTTGAATTAGAAATATTATTTCTTCATGAAAAAGGGAATAAAATTATTCGTTGCATTAATAATGAAGGTGATATTAGTTATGAAGAGTTAATGTCGGCGCCAGGAACTGTTGTAAGTTATATAGAATCGAAAAAATTTGATGTTGTTCATTTTTTTTGTGTTAACTTGACATTTCCTCTTCTGATGAAAAGTTTAAAAAAGAAATTGCCTAATATAAAACTAATATTAAGTATGCATAATATTTTCGAATACGAAAAAGATATCAGAAGTTGTAGTGATGGAATTTTATTGTCCGAAAGAAAAATGATAGAGTTGTGCGATTCAATACATCTTTTGAATCCGGCCAGCGAACTCTATTTCAAAAAATCATATCCAGATACCCACAAAAAAATCTTTATAATAACTAATGGGGTTTCGTCTAGAAATGTTATTGATCGTAATTTTGATGCGGTAAGCTTTCCAAATTTCAATTTTCCTTCTGGCAAAAAAATTATATTTACATCAACTAGATGGGCTCCTGGTAAAGGGCTTGAATATTTACTTGAGGCTGCAACAGAAATATTGAATGCTCGAAATGATGTATGTTTCGTCTTGGCGGGAAGAAAGGAAAATAGTTGGGAATTTGACGGAAATGAATATGTTAAAAAAATTGACGCTAAGATCAATGAAATTGGAAGGGACATATATTCTGTTGGCTGGATCAATGACGCGCAAAGAGATCTAATTTTTTCATTGGCACATTTATATGTGATGCCAAGCGAATTGGAGTATTTTTCTTATGGTTCACTTGAGCCTTTGCTTGTTGGGACACCTTTAATTCAATCGAGGATAGATTGTTTGTTAGATGTTTTTGAAAGCAATCTTGATTGCTTATTTTATAGTCCAACAAATACAGCAGAATTAATAGAAAAAATTATCTTTGGGTTAGATAATCCAAAGATAATGGAAGAAATGGCGCGAAATGGAAGAATTAAAGTAAATAATTTTTGTGGATGGAAAGAAATCGCTACGCTATATCATAAAATGTATGTGGAAATCAGTGGCCTCTAACTCGGTTAAGGCCCAATAGATAGATCCATCATCGCTTGTATTTTGGGAGAGGGTGATTAAATGGAGGAGTGAACTCTTACCAAAAAGGTTGAACGCTCAACTGTGAAAATCTTGCGTTGATGCAGCTCATTTTTAGCTTCTTTATTTTCAAGGCTATCTTAAATCATTGTATGGATTTAGGAATGCACTATAACTTTCTTTAGAGAATTTTCAAAACCAACTGACCAAGATATAAAATCATTTGGTTAGGTGGATAGAGGATGATCGCTTGCAGATTTTTGAATACAAATTCCGATTTCATTAGGCCAGAACAGAATCTGTCTTATTGACACATTCTGATATTAAATCTTCATAAAAGTTATTTGAAAGCCTATTCTCTTTATTATAACAATAAATTCCACTGCTTTTTATTACTAAGATACGGTTACATTTTTTCATAAAATCTACATCGTGAGTTATTATAAACCGAATCTTTCCTGGCTCAGCTTTGATCAATTCGTTCATTATGATTAATTTGCTTTCTTTATCTAAAGAGGATGTTGGCTCATCGAAAACTTGAATGGGTGCGTTTTTCAATAGGCTTCGAGCCAAGCTTAATCTTTGCTTTTCCCCAAGAGAATATTTGTCCTTTTCGCATGGCTGAGAGGAATTTAATATTTCTATCATAGTATCTTTATTGTCAAACAAAGATACTTTTTTTAAGGCTGTAATCATATCTTGAATGTTGGGATTCAAGTTGGTGTTCTGTACATTTAATAAAATATTTTCGCTAAATGTGCCATTTAGAATTATTGGATCTTGAAGCATAGATGATACCCATCCTAAGTACTCATCTCTACTAAAGCCCTTAGTGTCATGCTCATCTATAAAGATGGTTCCACTGCAGGGTTTAATCTCTCCAGTCAACAGCTTCACAAATGTTGTTTTTCCAACTCCGCTTTTACCTATTACGGCATAAACTTCACCTGCATTAAAAGAAAGATTTAAATCGGAAAAAATATTGGGAGTGTCATACTTATGTTTGTATGACACCTTTTCGAATTTAAGTAGATTAAAGCTTTCTTTTACCACTATACATTTTTCAATCTGATCATTAGATGAAATTGGGTGTTGTATTAATGCAGCGAATCTACACCAAGAATTTCTTAAAGATTGCATAGACTGATAAACTACAAATAATTGACTTACCCTTGGTTGAATTGATAAAGCGAGAATATAGTAGGAGATCAATGCTCCTAATTGAATCTCTCCCCTCAATACAAAAATTCCACCGCAAAATATTATTGACAGTAAAAATAATTGATTTAGTGCAAGTAATTTATTGTCGGAAAGATTCCAAAACATCCACTTGCTACATTGATTAATATGGTGGTTCAGATATTTTTCTTTGAATTTTTCAATGATAGAATCAGGAGAAGACAGCTTAAATTGCTCAACCGAATCGAACGAAATTTTAGAAAAAGCAAAAAGGTCTGCGATGTTTTCAGATTCCAACGCAATGTGTTTGCTTGCCCTGTCTGTGATTAAGATGGGAAGAAGAATCATTAGGCCAGTTGCAGTAAGAGCCACAAGAGCTAAAATCCAGTTGTAAGATATTAATAATGCAGATGAAATAATTATTGTTATAAAATTTGGTAATCCTTGGCTCAAACATGCTGTGATAATTCTCGAGATATTTTCAGAGTCAGTAGAATAGGCAGCAATTACATTTTCTTTGTTTGTTTTTCCAAATGTAACGGGAGAGATCCTGTTTAAATGTTCAAATACTTTACAGAGTATATTGTTCAGTACTTTTGAACTTAGCAATAGACTAAAATATCGTGATTGAAAACTGGATAGCATGCCAATTGTAATGGCTAGGGCGGAGAGGGCAAGTAAGTTATAAAGTGATGACACATCCTTTGATGGTATTATATCACTTACAATGATATTTACATAAATTGAAAATATGATTCCATATGAAAATGATGCAGAGATTAAGGTAAAAAATACAATTAATGCAAGATCAGACTTTACTTTGTCTACCTTAAATAATGAAGAAAAAATAGTGTAATAGCTGACCGATTCATTATGCTTGGCAGATATAATTCTTTGCTCAGTCAATGCTGTATCAATATCTCGAATATTGCATGAATTATTATGCAATAAGCATTCACCAAATAAATATCCATACTCTGATTGAGTTTTAGATGCGGCATCTAACTGTATGTCGGACACTATCCCATGTTTTTTTAAAATTTCACCAATTTTTTGAAAATGATGCATTTAAGTGATCCTGACTTAAAAAATTATAACGTTATTAATAAGGTGTCAATATTCGTATATAGCTAGCAAATTTCAGAGGGTATATGCTTTCCTGGTTAAGAATTATGTTGGCCAATATTGAACGGCGCCAAATTGATATCGCTGCTAAACTTCGTGTTTTAAGGAAGATTTACTCCTCCCCAAATATATATGTCATTATCCGTAAATATACTTCCATCCAGCAATGCCAAACCGTCTAGTTCACCTACATAATTCAATTTTGTCTTAAACTGTTTGCCATCAGGAGCCATGATTGTGATCCGTGATCCGCGATTCAAGGCCTCTTTATTAACAGCAACAATTTTTTGATATTTTTTCCCGATAAATTGAACCTCGACGCCTTCTCCTGCACGCAAAATACCTGTCGGGGCCCCTGCAAAATTGACGTTATATATTAATGCCACCAATTTGGCGGAAGGGTTGAATCCCCAATCTATATATATCAATGAGCAGTTTAAACTTTTTTGTTGAATGGTAATTTGCGTAGTCTTGATAGGGCTATCATCGGACTCGCTATTTACACCCAATATATCTAAATCATTTCTATTTAATACCACTTTTATCTGAAGCGAATCTATAGGCTCTAGGCTATATATTGGATCTCCTGACCTAACGTATTGACCCTGATTTACAAAAACCTTCAATATTCTTCCGTTAACCGGAGAAAATAAATTGGACTTGATTGTCTGCGATTGGGCGAGTGCAACATTGGAGTCAGAAGCCTTTAATTTTGCTAGTAATTCTTCATATTTATAATTAAACAGAGTTTCATTTTGAGTGTTGCTAACGAATGTGTCTTTACGTTGTTTGTAATATAAATCACGTTCAAGTTTCGCGCCCAACATTTGATATTTTAATGCATCATTATTAGATTTCTCTCTATCTAACATTAGTATTACATCGGTAGGTTGGATTTTTGCTACCTGCTGGCCTTTAGAAATTATTTGTCCGTATGATTCATGCCCAATCACTTCAACAACTTTCCCATTAATTTCAGAAACTATATTAATGGCGCCTGGCAAGCTAACTGTACCTTTGAGAGTTAAAGGTATTCGCATCTCTGTAGGATGAACATGTTCAAATTTCAATCCACTATCGGCCTCAGAAGGAAAATCACTTTTAACGCTTAAAGCTTTTTCTCCAAAAATACCAATTAATAATAAAATAATTGTCAATAAAAAAAATTTCACACTAGTATCCATTGCGGCTTTTCCCTACAACGTTGAGTCTTAAGAATTAGATTTAGTGAAGTATGCAAACTTCACTAAATCTAACAGGCTGTGCTTGTCTGTTATTATTCGAACTTTCATATGACTCCCTATGTCGATATCAAAGTCTTCTGTGCCATCAATCGTAACTATTGCTGTCTTATTGTAATGGTTTTCATTTTCATTATTATTTTCATTTAAGGTGATAATGACATCGTTTACTTTTCCCTTAAATGTGTTGCCCAGCGAGTCAGTTGCCAATACATTTTGACCTTGATGGATTCTTTCATACCAATGTTTATCAACCGGCACCTTAATTACAAACGATGAATCTGCAGCATAGAACGCTAGACAAGTTCCCTTTAATACTTTTCCATATAGCGCTCCCTCATGTGAAAACTGAGTGACAACTCCTGAATATGGAGCCAACAAGTTAAGAAAGTAACTATTTTCCGACTGCTGATTTGTCGTTTCGCTCGCGAGATCATCACGGCTACCCGTGACATTCAAAACAGCAAGAACTTCGCCTTTTTGATAGTATTTCCCTAATGCAATTTTCGATTCATAAAGATAGCTATCTTCTGGAACATAAATTTTTTCGGTATGAGAGGGGGCTACGAATCCTACTTTTAAATAGGTTTCTGAAAATGATAGATGTAAAAATACAAATATTAACAATATAAAAATTAAAAAAATCAATGCAGCTGTTGGAGCAAGAATATTTGTGCCATCTTTTTTTGTGGATTTTATTAAAAATGATCGAGAGAAAAAAAACATAATACTAATCCAATAAAATAAACTTACCATCACGTAAAGTATACGTAAAGTCTGCTGCTTTCAGCGCTGAATCTCGGTGAGAAATCATTATCACTATTTTATCTAACTTTACGTTATTTAAAGCGGAAAACATGTTTTCTTCATTGACTATATCAAGCGAGGAAGATGGCTCATCTACAATCAAAACGCTACGATCCTCGTAAAATACTCTTGCCACGGTGAGTCGTTGTCGCTGCCCGCCCGATAGTTTATTAATGCTTACACTATTCATGTGTTTGTCTTCATTGAGATCAATCACCTCTGAAAATACATTATTTACTCCGCTTTTTAGAAGTGCTGCGCTTAGCCTATCTGTATCAATATTGTTTGAGAATGACGTCGCAATTTCTTTGACTGCTCCCGGATAGACTAAATCAGCTTGCGATACATAAGATATATGATCTCTTAAGCTTTGGATGTCAAACTGCATCACATCAGTCTGATTGATTGCAATAACTCCTGAGTTTGGCTCATATATTCTTACAATCATCTTGCATATGGTAGATTTTCCAATACCACTTGCGCCGTTAATAACATACAAAAAACCTTTTTTGAAAACAGCATTTGCGTTATTAAGAATCATTTTATTGTCATAGCTAAAACTTACATTTTTAAATTCTATTGTCGAAATTCTGTCACATATCAACCCGTTTCCTTGCCGCTCTCTAGGTAAATCTATAATTGAAAATAATTCATTAAATATAATATTTAGGTGCGATATCGCGTACTTTGCATCCCCCAGCCTAAAGATTGGTGCATATATAAGTCCTGACATCAATAAAACCATAAGGAGTTCTCCCATGGTTATTTCTTGTTGAATCACCTTGAGTGCGCAAATAGAAGTCAGTAGAAAGTTGCCTATAAGGGTTATATAGGATTGAGTAAATGCATCCGAAACAAATATTAATTCTTTTGCGGCAAATTTTTCGCATGTTTCAAGGGAGCTAGCTTCAAAATCTTTGATGAATTTTTTATGTAACCAAGCCCCTGAAATAACAGAATAACATCGTAAGTACTCGTCAATTTTTTGGATTAAAGTTTCTTTTTTGTTTGAATAATCTCGAATCAATCCATCATTATTTCCGGAGTTAACTACATAAAAGATTAATTGAATGAAAAACAGAACAATAGCAACCAAAAAAACAACTGGATCAGCAAGCCAAAGAATAGTAAATGCCGCAATACAAACAACAAAATCATATCCGATAAAATAAATTAGGTTTACGAATAAAAATTGAAAGTTGCTTACTAAATTAGACATTGTGTTCAATAGCTGCGCGCTTTCGTACCTATTTATTTGATATGTGTCTGCAGTTTTAATCGAACTAAAGAAGCGTGAAAGCAAATTCGATTCGATTTTTTGCCGTAACGATACAACACAAAAATCTTGAAAAATTATCAAAGGGATGCGAAGCAGTATTAAAAAAAATGTTACCCCAATAACAACGAAAAAGGCTTTCTCTATCTCTTTGACTAATATTGAATCAACAATTATTTTAAAGGCAATAGGAACAATAAGTGATGTTAAGCTAACAAGAATAACAACTAACAACGTGCAGAATAGTAAGCTACTTTCTTTTGAAATTACTCTAAAAATGGGATTTTTTTTAATTGGGCTGTTTTTCTTTTGCATCGTCAAAACCTAGACTAGATAAGAAAGGATATCCTTAAATATTGGCACAAAATGTAACAGACTTTCCCTGACTTGAACAGAAGCAGCTTTGTCCAATGTGAAAGATTCTGTAGGGGGGGGCAAATTGCGTGATAATGGCAGGAGGAAAACTATTATGACATTAAGCAAGCTCATCACTATTGAATACTTAGTGCATTTTGTAAATGAATCCCCAAGCCTGCGGCCACGAAGTACATGGCAGCAAAGGCAATCGCTAAAATGGATTTATGTGACGCTCGCCAGGTTTCGGCTCTTCGCGTTTACTATACAAGTCAAGGAAAACCTGCTACATTCGATGCCAAAGTTAATTGGCGTGAACAAGTCAGCCAAAAGGTTTAATATGCCATTATGGCTGATGTACAACAACTGCATAAAGGCACCATGTTTTGCTCTAAGGCACAGGCTTCAGTTTTGCTTGCTAGGCTATTGGCTCATCGATATTTGTTAATGATCTGTTGAATGCACGAGATACCGTTTCTATCCGCTATGGCACTGATTTAGCGTGATGATATTATACGTAAACGGATGTGTAGATGGTGCTTTGAAATCTAATGCTAGGTTTAAAGTTCTGCAACCCCAGTGAGGTTGCAGGCGACAGGCACAAGTCGCCCATTGAGTAGTAAAATGCATCGGGTTTACTAGGATTGAATAAAGGAAATTAATTGAGGTTTATGTAATGCAGAAGGGTATCAATACACCTTTAGACTTTATGGGTGTTGCGCATTCGGATGTTCCGCTTAACAAGTCCATTATGCAGTCGCCAGAAAATACGTTATCTGATTTGGGCTTTTTAACCGAAAGAGAAAAGCGTCAGTTGTTGACCGCATGGAATGATACTGATGCCCCTTACTCTGACCAGCTTTGTATTCACCAACTTTTTGAAGCACAAGTAAATAAGACGCCGGACGCAGTTGCTGTGGTTTATGACGGCCAGCAGCTGAGCTACCAGGATTTAAATCAAAGAGCCAATCAGTTAGCACATTACTTAATTGATGAGGGGGTGGCGGCAGATAGTTTGGTGGGAATCTGCCTAGAGCGCTCATTTGATATGGTGATTGGGATTCTAGGTATTATGAAGGCTGGAGGTGCATATGTACCTTTGGATCCAGATTATCCGAGAGCGCGTCTTGAGTTTATGATGGAGGATGCCAAGCTCAACATTGTTTTAACACAACTGCATCACGAAAAAAAAATAAATGGTGGTGAGAATAGAAGTGTTCATTTAGATAACCCAAATACTGTTTTGATGCTAAATGGGTACAGTAAAAAAAATCCAAATATAAAAGAATTAGGCTTAGTGCCATCAAGCTTAGCATACGTGATCTATACCTCTGGATCTACAGGTGAGCCAAAAGGTGTCATGGTAGAACACCAGGGTTTGGTAAATCGTATTGAATGGATGAGTACTCAGTATGGATGCGATTATTCTGATGTAGTTCTTCAAAAAACCCCCTTTAGTTTTGATGTGTCTGTATGGGAATTTTTCCTGCCATTAATAAATGGTGCCAGTGTTGTTTTGGCTAGGCCAGCAGGGCATCGAGATCCAATTTATTTATCTAAACTAATTCAGGATAACGCGGTAACAAAATTACATTTTGTACCATCAATGCTTAATGCCATTTTAGCATCTACTAAGATGACGGAATGCAAATCATTAAAACAGGTATTTTGTAGTGGTGAAGCATTATCGCCCAATTGTGTTGATTTGTTTTTTAGGCAGGATATTGGAGCGGAACTACACAATTTGTATGGGCCAACAGAAGCATCAATAGATGTGAGTTATTGGGCTTGTTCGGCAAAAGATGCGAAGCTAAGCAATGTTCCAATAGGTAAGCCCATCGATAATATTCAATTGTATATTCTTGATCCGCAGTTACAGCTAGCTTCATTGGGGGCTGAAGGTGAGCTATACATTGGAGGGGTGGGCCTCGCCAGAGGTTATTTGAATCGCCCCGAATTAACGGCAGAAAAGTTCATATCCAATCCATTTTCAGATGATCTCAATCATCGGCTTTATAAAACGGGTGATTTGTGTCGTTACCTTCCTGATGGAAATATTGAATTTATTGAGCGTGTGGATTATCAAGTTAAAATACGTGGTTTTCGCATCGAGCTTGGCGAAATCGAAAATACTTTAATTAAGCATCCTGGCGTCAGGGATGCAGTGGTTTTGAGTAAGGATTTACCAGCAGAGGGCAAATGCTTGGTAGCGTATGTTGTATGTAATTCTGAACCAATGATAAGTGAACTGCGCGAACATTTAGGGAAAAGTCTTCCTGATTATATGATTCCTTCAGCATTTGTAATACTTTCTGAGATGCCGCTAACTATAAACGGTAAGATTGACAGGCAGGCTTTACTATTAAAAGAACTACATAACGCGAGCAATATCAATCAACGATTGACGGAAATGTCGTTTCTTCAGGGGGAAGTTTATAAAATTTGGAGCCAGATTCTAGCTCATGACGACTTTGATGTTGATGATGATATTTATGAAGTTGGTGGCGACTCTATTGCGGCTGTTCAAGTTTTCACGGCGATCGATAGCGAGTTCGGAGTTAGTATTGACTGGGAAGAATTATTTTCAAGTGAGCACTTTTCTATTCGTTGGTTGGCTAGCTTAATAGAAAAATATCAAGTTAACCTCCTCGGTGAAGATGAATATTCTACATTGTTGAATCAAATTGATGGCATGTCGGACGAAGAAGTAGCTCGTCTTCTGTTGGAGTGAGATTAATAATAGTTATTGAACGTTTACTATTTTCTTTTTCGAAATGTTCAACTCTTGTTTATCAACTACAAATCTTATTGACCTAATTCTATGACTCATTTTGAAACCTTTTCGGATGTCATTTTGTTCACTCGTGGTACAAAAGGGGATCTGTATCCGTTCCTAAGCTTGGGGCGGGAGCTTCAAGAAAAAGGCTGCAAAGTAACTTTGCTTTCAAATTTTTGTTATGAAAATTATGCTCGCCAAGAGGGGTTTGATTTTGTAGCTTTGGATGATGAGGAATTATTTAAAACTCTTAATAATATACCGGAGTTTCATAGTAGTCTTTCATCAAAACTAGAACTGTATAGGAATCATATTATTCCTAATTTAGAGAAAGAGTTAAAAATAATTGAAAGCAAAGTGATTGCGTCGAATACGATTATAGTGGCTCATAGTAACGATTATCTATCACCTTTGCTTGCTATGGAAAAATTTAATGTGCCCCTTTATCTTTGTATGCTGGCGCCGTCCTATGTTCATGGTTTTACTTTGTTTGAAGCTATATTGAAAAACTTGTCCATTGAAGCCAATGAAATTAGAGTTAGAATCGGCTTAGAGCCGATAGTAGATTGGAAAAAGTGGTTAAGTAGTTTCAAACGGTGCTTTGCTTTTTGGCCCGATTGGTTTTCAGATGATGCGAAAAAAAATGTTTCTAATCTGGAGTGTATTGGGTTTTTATCGATAGACACTCTAGAAGAAAAACTCTTGCAAAAAGAGATAAGGGCCTTTATCGGAGAAAATACTAAAAATATTTTAATTACTCACGGAACCAGCAGACCTCTTAGTGATCACTATTTTAAATTGGGGATTGAGGTTTGCCAAAAATTGGATTGTAGAGTCATAATCAGCACCCCTTTTCGAGAATTATTACCTGAAGTCTTACCAGAAAATATAATTTGGGTCGATTTCTGCCCATTTCATGAGCTATTACCTCTCGTTGACTTGATTATCCATCATGGTGGAATAGGTACCGTTCGCGAGTCTATCGTTCATGCAATTCCTCAACTGATAATCGGTCAAGGTTTTGATCGACAACATAATGCTAGAGTGATTAAGAAGCTGGGTTTGGGTGATTGGATCGCTCCAAAAATGCTATCTAAAAATATCTTACATGAAAAAATAAATATTCTTTTAAGTGATCTGCAAATAAAGTCTAAATGTGACAAATATAAATTATTTTTATGCAATCAAGATGCGCTTAATGTTTTTTATGAGAGCATAATTAGCCAAAAAATTGGCTGTGCTCAGGATGAAATGATTCAAGCAAAGGCAGCCAAGGAAATTAAAAAAATTGCTAACGATGAATCGCCTTTAGATAATAAGCCTATCGTGGATAATGCAAATATTTCACCTAAACGAATAAATGAAATCATTCGTGATGTTTCGAATAAAAACAATCAGTCACTTAACAAACAAGAGCTTTTATTTAAAATGTTAAAAAATAAAGCGAATGATGTTAAAGCACAATAGACAAATATGAATTAAGTAGAGGTAACTAAGGAAATGGAAGACGCTATTAAGGATCCGTCATCATTAGAGAATGAGACTGCTCCGAACAAAAAAACTGCCTCAACTGAAAGAAAAGATGAGCATATTCATAATGTATCAAATACGAAAAATCAGGCGCTTAACAAACAAGAGCTTTTGGTTAAACTATTAAAAAATAAAACAAAAAAAGTTAATGCAACGATAAGTAGAGCAGATCGGACACAGTTTCTACCATTATCTTGGGCTCAAGAGCAGTTATGGTTTATCTCTCAATTTGATAAGCAAGCCAGTCTTGCTTATCACGTGCCTGCTATTTTTAGGCTGAAAGGAAGTTTAAATGAGGAAGCGCTTAATTATGCATTTTCGATATTATTGACTCGTCACGAAATTCTGCGTACTAACATTCGAGTTAATAAAGAGGGCGAGCCCTACCAATATATCCATGATTGGAGTACTTGCAGAATTGAATCGCATGTACTGCCAGAAGAACTTATTCCTGCTAAAGAGATAATTGATTATAAATTGTTGATTGAACAGATTGTATCTGCACCTTTTGATCTAGCAACAGATAGTTTAATTCGCCTTGCCTTGATTAGGCGTGGAGAAAATGATCATACGCTCGTTTTCGTTTTGCATCATATCGTCATGGATGGTTGGTCCATGGGGGTTTTAACTAAGGAGCTTTCAATTCTCTATGAAGCTTACCTTTCGGGACAAGACAATCCGTTAAAAGAGTTGGCCGTACAGTATGCAGATTATGCGGTTTGGCAAAAAAAATGGTTGCAAGGAGATGTGCTAGATCGAGAGATGATCTATTGGCGGGAGAGATTACAAGGGCTCTCGTCACTAGAGTTTCCAGCGGACAGGCCAAGACCGCCAATACAAAGTTATCGAGGGGCTTGGTTGGCTTTGGAAATAAACGCCGAGTTATCGCAAAATTTGAAAGCTCTTGGCCAACAGCATGGCTGTACAATGTTTATGACATTGCTGGCGATTTTTAATGTTCTGCTGCATCGTTACACTCAGAAAACAGATATTTGCGTGGGAACACCTATTTCCAATCGACTGCAATCGGATATTGAATCTGTAGTTGGTTTTTTTATAAATACTCTTGCATTACGTGTAGACATGGATAGTCGTCTGTCATTTAAAGAGTTGCTTAAGCAGATTAAGGCTGTAACACTTTCTGCCTATAAGCACCAAATGATGCCATTTGAACGGGTTGTTAATGCGGTAAACCCAGAGCGAAGCCAAGCTCATTCCCCGTTATTTCAAGTGATGATGGTTTTACATAATGCCAAGGTAGAGGCGTTAAATATTTCAGGTCTTGTTGTTGAATATGAGCACCTTGAATGCTCAACCAGTCGATTTGATTTGACGTTAGCGCTACAGGAAATGCAAGACGGTAGTGTACGCGGTGGCTTTGAATATGCGACTGATTTGTTTGATGAATCGACCATTGCGCGTATAGGCACACACTTTGTTGAATTAGTGAAAGTGCTGACGGCTAATCCTGACAGTGAAATAGGGCAGGTAGAGTTTTTAACCGCACAAGAAAAACATCAGTTACTGGTTGAGTGGAATGATACCGCGGCGCCTTACCCAAAGGAAAAATGCATTCATGAATTGTTTGAAGCGCAAGTTGAAAAAAATCCTGACGCCGTTGCGGTGGTGTTCGAAGATACTCAGTTAACCTATGGCGAGTTGAATACCAAGGCTAACCAGCTTGCACATTATTTAGTGCAGGAGTGCGGTGTAACACCGGATACCTTGGTGGGTATTTGTGTTGAGCGTTCGCTGGAGATGGTGATTGGTATTCTTGGGATATTGAAGGCTGGTGGTGCTTATGTTCCGTTGGACCCGGATTATCCGCAGGCGCGTCTCGCGTACATGTTGGAGGATGCCACCCTCACCACAGTTCTCTCTCAATCGCACTTAAAACAAAAAACCAATATCAGTGAAACGCAAGCACTTTACTTGGATGATAAAAATGTTCAGCAACAGCTGAATAAAAACCCCATTACAAATTTACATCCGAGAGAGCTTGGGTTGAAGCCCGATCATCTTGCTTATGTGATCTATACATCGGGATCAACAGGCAATCCTAAGGGCGTAATGATTGAGCATCAAAACACAAACGCATTATATTTATGGGCTGAAAAAAACTATAGTAATGCAGAAAGAGCATATGTTTTAGCAACAACTTCTATATGTTTTGACCTTTCTGTATTTGAGATTATTAATACATTGCAGTTGGGTGGTGCAATTATTGTTTGTAAGAACATTCTTGATTTAGTAGATAGCCAATATAAAGAAAAGATAACGTTAATAAACACAGTTCCATCTGCTATTAATGAATTATTGCAACTAGACGCTATTCCGAAACAAGTACAAATTATTAATTTAGCAGGTGAACCGCTTAAACAAAGTTTAGTCAATGATTTATATAAAGCAGGCGTTCCAAAATTATTCGATTTGTACGGCCCTTCTGAAGATACGACTTACTCTACATATGTGTTAAGAGCTTTAGATGGCATTGCTACTATAGGCAAACCAATTCAAAACACGCAGGTGTATATCTTGGATATCTATGGTAATCGTGCCCCCACAGGCGTAACTGGTGAACTCCATATAGGAGGAGCAGGTTTAGCCCGAGGTTATCTGAATCGTCCTGAGTTAACCGCCGAAAAGTTTATCCCTAATCCCTTTTATGATGCAGGTAATCCGGCCAGCAGTGACCGTTTGTATAAAACCGGTGACCTCTGCCGTTATTTGCCAGACGGCAATATTGAATTCTTAGGTCGTATTGATCACCAGGTCAAAATACGCGGGTTTCGTATTGAGCTGGGTGAAATAGAAAATGCACTGACGGGACATGAACTTGTCAAAGATGTGGTCGTTCTCGCCAAAGAAAGTGTGGCTGGTGATAAGCAATTAGTGGCGTTTGTTGTCAGCCAAACTGAAATAGCCTCGGCTGAATTGCGTGAGTATTTAATTAAACAGCTGCCCGATTATATGGTTCCGTCGGCGTTCGTGCATTTGCAAGAATTACCGCTGACAGCCAATGGGAAAGTGGACAGAAAGACGTTAGGGTCACTCACAGTTATGTCAAGCGTAAGTGTGAATCATGTAGCTCCACGAACAAAGCTTGAGCATCAACTCGCTGAAATTTTCGCGCGTGTATTAAATCGAGATATTAGTATAATTGGTGTCCATGATAGTTTCTTTGATCTGGGTGGCCATTCGTTGTTGGCTACGCGAGTAGTGATTCAAATTCGCGATTGTTTAGGTTGTGATGTTTCGCTGCGTGTTTTATTTGAATCTCCAACCATTGCAGCCTTGAGCACACGTATTGATAGTGATATCGGTGCGAATACATTACCAGCGATTACCCGTTTGAACGAGCGCACACAAGTGCCCGTATCTTTTGCCCAGGAACGTTTGTGGTTTTTGGATCAGTTTGAGGGTGCTGGAAGTAGTTATCTGGTTCCAGCAGTTTATCGTTTGACAGGATTATTAAATCTGAATGCGATGAGGAAGGCTTATGAAAGTTTGCTATCACGTCATGAGATATTGCGAACACGTATAAGTGTTACGGAAGAAGGCACGCCTTGTCAGATTATTCATATCAACACTCAAAATAGATTAGGGCTCTATAGTCTAGTGGCTGTAAATGAAAATGCTGATGTTAAATTTATTGCTGACAGTGATGCATTGTTAAAAGAATTTACCAACAAGCCATTTAAGCTGGCTGATGAAGATCTGATTCGTGTTGGATTGATAGAACATACTTCTGAAGAACACACGTTGATGATTGTGATGCATCACATCATCACCGATGGATGGTCGGTGGGGATATTTATGCAAGAGCTATCGCAGCTTTATGGTGCGTATAGCCAGGGCTTGGAAAATCCTTTGCCTCCATTGTCCATTCAGTATGCTGACTATGGCGTATGGCAACGTGACTATTTGCAAGGTGACATACTCGACAAACAGTCTGCTTATTGGAAGCAGCAATTACAAAACATTTCCTTGCTGGAATTACCAACGGACAGGCCAAGACCACCGACACAAAGTTATCGCGGTGGATGGTTACCGCTCAATATTCCACAGGATATTGGTGCGAGATTGAAAGCTGTAGGGCAGTCGCAAGGTTGTACTTTCTTTATGTCGCTGCTAGCAGTATTCAACGTGCTGCTGCATCGTTATACACACCAAACAACGTTGTGTGTGGGGACCCCGATTGCCAATCGATTGCAATCCGAGGTGGAGCCATTGATTGGTCTCTTCGTAAATACCTTGGCGTTGCGCACGGATATTGAGGGTACAGAGACGTTCACACAATTATTGCAACAGGTTAAGGAAACCACATTATCGGCGTATGAACATCAACTCATGCCATTTGAAAAAGTGGTTGAGGTTGTTCAGCCTGAACGCAGTCAGGCGTATGCACCTTTGTTTCAAGCCATGTTTGTTTTACAAAACACACAAGAGCTGGAGTTTGCATTACCTCATCTTAGTGTTAAGCAAGAATATTCAGAGTTAACAACCAGTAAGTTTGATCTGACGCTCTCATTGGTGGAGCAGCAAGACGGTAGTGTGAGTGGTGGCTTTGAATATGCGACTGATTTGTTTGATGAATTGACCATTGCGCGTATGGGCACACACTTTATTGAATTAGTGAAAGTGTTGACGGCTAATCCTGACAGTGAAATAGGGCAAGTAGAGTTTTTAACGGCACAAGAAAAACACCAATTGTTGGTGGAGTGGAATGATACCGCGGCGCCTTACCCAAAGGAAAAATGCATTCATGAATTGTTTGAAGCGCAAGTTGAAAAAAATCCTGACGCCGTTGCGGTGGTGTTCGAAGATACTCAGTTAACCTATGGCGAGTTGAATACCAAGGCTAACCAGCTTGCACATTATTTAGTGCAGGAGTGCGGTGTAACACCGGATACCTTGGTGGGTATTTGTGTTGAGCGTTCGCTGGAGATGGTGATTGGTATTCTTGGGATATTGAAAGCCGGTGGTGCCTATGTTCCGCTGGATCCGGATTATCCGCAAGCGCGGCTGCGGTATATGTTGGAAGACGCCAACCTGACAACCGTTATTACGCAGACACATTTAAAAGATAAGACGCAACTATCGGATGCTTGTGGAATTTATATTGATGATGCAGATGTTACATCAGAGTTATTAACACGAGCAACAAGTAATATCCCACCTAAAGAGATAGGTTTAACATCAAGTCATCTTGCCTATGTGATTTATACATCGGGTTCCACTGGCAAGCCTAAGGGAGTAATGATTGAGCATAGTGGCACGGTAAATTTGTATGCTTGGTACGCCAGGGATATATATTCTCTTCCTCCTGAACGCATCCTCTTGATAAGCAGTTTAAGTTTTGATTTAACTCAGAAAAATATATTTGCGACGCTGTTTAAAGGAATGTGCTTGGTTGTTCCTAAGATGAAAAATTTTGATCCGGAGTTAATTCTTTTAACCCTACAAAAGGAACATATTACAACTCTTAATTGTGCGCCTAGTGTTTGGAGCGCACTTTGTCACAAAACAAGCTCCACTAGGATGACTCACTTAAAGCAATTGGTATTGGGTGGGGAATCACTAGACAAGTTTGACTTAAAGCTATTTATTAAGAACCAACCGAATACTTTTTTATTTAATTCGTATGGGCCAACAGAGGCTTCAGATGTTACTACATATTTCAAAGTTAATTACGAAGGTTACCAAGATTCTAATTTAATACCCTTACCTATAGGAAAAGGTATCTCTAATACTTTGCATCTTATTTTAGATAGTTATTCGAATATCACCCCTATTGGAGTTTTAGGAGAGCTGCACATAGGAGGATCTGGCTTAGCGCGAGGTTATTTAAATCGTCCAGATTTAACCGAAGAAAAATTCATCGCCAATCCGTTTTATGATCCAACCAATCCTGCTAGCAGTGAGAGGCTGTATAAGACGGGCGATTTATGTCGCTACCTACCGGATGGCA